>VAPR01000041.1_pt1 | contig 82132 bp, 64 predicted proteins | sample 3380701 | NCBI WGS metagenome assembly VAPR01 (sample SAMN11536904, study PRJNA540576) | hot springs metagenome | isolation source: hot spring wet sediment | place: Spain: Lobios | collected 2014-01
CAGGCATCTTGCACCGCACCCCATCAATGTTGTTGAGTGCTGTAACGATGAGGTGACGGCGAAAGTCGTAGAGTTTGAGCATCTCTTGCGGGAAGGTTCCTGGTTCCAGCAACGCTTTGATTGCTGCCACTTGGACAAAAGTGGTTGGGTTTGTTGTGCTCTGGCTTTGGATCTTTGCCATTGCATCGGCGATGGGTTTGGGAGCTGCAGCGTAGCCCAACCGCCAACCTGTCATGGCAAAGGTTTTGGACAAGGCGTTAACGACGATTGTCCGCTCCTTGATTCGCTCGTTGAAACTGGCGATGCTCACATGCTGGCGTCCATCGTAAACAAGGCACTCATAAACTTCGTCGGAGACGACAAACAAATCCTCATGCTTGAGCACAATCTCAGCAATCTCTTCCAGCAACTCTCGCTCCCAAACAGCCCCTGTTGGGTTACACGGGGAGTTGATAAGCAAGACGCGGGTGCGGTCGGTGATTGCATCCGCAATTTGTTTTGGTGTTGGCTTGAAACCTGTTTCTTCTGTGGTCGGGATAATCACGGGTTCGCCGTCGCAGACCAACACCATGTCGGGATAACTGACCCAATAGGGGGCAGGGATGAGCACTTGGTCACCTGGATCAATGAGGGCTTGGAAGGCGTTGAACAAGGCATGCTTGGCTCCGCAGGACGCAACAATTTGATCGGGGGTGTAATGCAGTCCGTTGTCCCGTTCCAACTTTTGGCAAATGGCTTTGCGCAGCGGTTCCATCCCCCGGGCATCGGTGTATTTGGTGTAGCCGTCCCGGAGGGCTTGTGTGGCAGCCTCTTTGATGAAGTCAGGAGTGTCAAGGTCAGGTTCACCGACAGTCAAATCGCAAATGTCCACGCCTTGGGCTTTGAGCGCCCGTGCTTTTGCTGCTGCTGCGATGGTCGGCGAAGGTTTGATTCGCTGCACCCGTTGCGCCAACCGCATAAAGCCTCACCCCTTCTGCAAAAATGCAAATTTTGCTGAAGACATCGACGACTGATCGAGTTTCCATCCTATTGTAGTGCAATGATGACAACCAAGAGCCTGCCTCGCTTTTTCTTCGTAGCCGGGGAAACCCAGCGGGGTTGATCTTCACGCCAATGCCTGGCACGCCGATGGGAGCGCATTCTGTGAGTGTTGTGCCTGAGCCGATGAAAGGATCAAGCACAGCGCTTTGTTCAGTCATTGCTACGAAATCCAGCAGCGCCTTTATCATTTGCCCATAAAATTTGCCTTTATGGGGATGCAACCAAGCGACAGGTTCTAAGGGCGCGACTTCACCGACCAAGTTGCTCAAAGACTTCACCCCCTAACAAAACAGTGCCGTTCATTCTTGCCCCTTTGAAGGGCATTGCTCATGTGAGGGTTAGCCTTGGCTAATTCACACAGGCAACTGTTCCAGCGCCTTTTTGAGTTGGGCGGGATCGTAGACAGCGTCCTCCAGCCGACCCTGAAGATACTCGTCATAGGCACCCAAGTCAAAGTAGCCGTGCCCACTGAGGTTAAAGGCAATGATTTTAGGTTCTCCCGTTTCCTTGCACCGCAGGGCTTCATCAATGACAGCTCGGATAGCGTGAGCCGTTTCTGGAGCAGGAACAATCCCCTCCGTGCGGGCGAAGAGGAGAGCCGCCTCAAAAATGGACAACTGCGGATATGCCACCGCTTCAATAACCCCAGTTTCGTAAAGCAAACTAACGAGGGGTGCCATCCCGTGATAGCGGAGCCCACCTGCGTGAATGCGCGGCGGAACAAAGGTGTGCCCCAAGGTGTGCATCTTTAGCAGAGGGGTCATCCCCGCTGTATCGCCAAAGTCGTAGGTGTAGACCCCTTCGGTCAAACTGGGAGCAGCTTTGGGTTCCACAGCAATGATGCGTAGGTTGGGTTTGGAACCAGCCAGTTTGTCGGCAACGAAGGGGAAGACCATGCCAGCGAAGTTGCTTCCTCCCCCTACGCAGCCGATGAGGATATCTGGATAAATGCCCAGTTGCTCAAATTGCTTCTTTGCCTCTAAACCGATGATGGTCTGATGGAGGAGAACATGGTTGAGCACGCTTCCAAGGGAATACTTTGTGTCTTCGTGGGTTGCTGCGTCTTCCACTGCTTCGCTGATAGCGATGCCAAGGCTCCCGGGCGAGTCAGGGTCTTGAGCGAGGATCTGCCGCCCCGCATTTGTTTTGTCCGTAGGGCTGGGGAACACTTCTGCCCCCCAAGTTTCCATCAGCACCCGCCGATAGGGCTTTTGATAGTAACTGACCTTGACCATGTAAACGGTGCATTTGAGCCCCAACAAACAGGTGGCAAAGGCGAGGGCACTTCCCCATTGCCCTGCTCCCGTTTCCGTTGTCAGGCGCTTGACACCAGAGATCTTGTTGTAGTAGGCTTGCGCGACAGCAGTGTTGGGCTTATGACTGCCCGGTGGCGAAAGGCTTTCGTTCTTGAACCAGATTTGGGCAGGGGTGCCCAAAAATTGCTCCAGCCTTCGTGCCCGCTGCAAGGGAGTCGGTCTCCACAAAGCGTAGATGTCCAAGACGGGTTCTGGGATGTCTATCCAGCGTTGGGGCGAAACCTCTTGCTCCACCAAAGGTTCGGGAAAGATGGGCAAGAGGTCTTCAGGGCGAATGGGTTGCTTTGTGGCAGGATGAATCACTGGAGGCGGTTCCTTTGGCAAATCGGGCAAAATGTTATACCACTGCCGCGGCAACTCCCGAGGCGACAACAACACCTTCGTGTCCACTGTTCGTTCCTCCTTTCTGATTGCCCTCACAGGTTCTGTGAAAGTCGGGGAAAGATTGTAGCGTGAGTCCCCTGAAGCGTCATGAGGGTTTTCTATCTTACCGTCCCATCATCAGATGGGTGACGAACTGACGAAACTGGTCTATTTCTGCCCGGTTAGTCAAAACACCGATCTCCAAGTGAAAAGAACGCTGTTCACCCGGCTCAAGAAGGGGTAAAAGCCCTTGCTCTCGCATCTGCTGACGAGTGAGGTGCAAGGGGGCGTTAGTCGGCTCCACTCCGACAACATAGGTGCCTTCGCCCATCATCTTCCACTGGACAAAGTAGGGCAATTCCTTCAAATTCCACCGGACATAGACGCCTAACCCTTCCCCTTGCATCAAGGTGCGGTTGATGATAGCGGCGCAAGTGTTTCCATCCTGAGTGCCCACTAACTGGTGAAAGAACACTTGCTCGCGGAAATGAGGCTGGGGCGGACCAAACCGCATGTAATCGTTGATCCCGATTTCTGCGTCGGGATCGCGTGGCTGCACCTGTCTGCTGGGCGCTACCAGTTCCGAATGTTCGCTAACAATTGGAAAGCCCAAGTTGATGTGGTAAAGCAAAAGAAGTGGTGCGGGTTGAAAACCAATGTTTGTCACTGTGTCGTGGACAAACAATCGGTTTTCGCCCAGTTGAACAGTGATGCGGCGGTGCAATTCCAAAACAGGAGCAAAAACGGCTCCCTCCCGAACTTTGCCTTCTACCACAACGAAGTACTCATCTCCGTCCCAATAGCCGTCTACTTGTAGGTTGGCGGCAGGGGTGTAGGAAGCCCGTCCGTGCAGTCCGTAAAAAACGCCTTCGTCTTCCGCAGGGTGTCCTGCGTGCGAAAGCCCGCAAGTGGTTAGCAACCCTCCGTGAAACCCTCTTAACCAGCCATAGCCTTCAGGCTCATAAAAAGCGGGGTGGATTTCCGTTGTTGGGGAACGCCACGCTAAGGCAACCCCTCGGTAACGCGCCATACCGATATCCATCCCTCGGCTGGCAAGAACCGAGAAGGTCAATCCGCCGCCTGTCCAGAGATCCACTCCCACGACCCCTCGAGCCGGTCCGTCCAACAACTCATAGACCTTCGCCCCACACAGTTGGGAAATATCTCCGACCCGTCTCAGCAAATCATCTTTCGTCCACTCCCGACCATAAAGACGAGCCATCCCATACCCCCCTTGCAAAGGGTGCTTGACGGAGTGTGTTGTGCTTCAAAGCGATTAGTATGGCAACTGGGTCACTGCTTTACTAACCATTGCCAAAGCAGCGCAGAACATCCCAACCAAACCCATGCCACAGTTGTAGCCTGCTAAGAGCACCGTTGCGTAGCGGCGCCAGACACTGGGGTCTTCGTAGTTCTTCTCGAAGTAGAATCGGGACACCAAAGCCCCAGCGAACACCAACAGGTTGCTGAATGGAGCACCACCCAAACCTTGCACCAACCCGTAGAATAGCAGCATGGGTAAACCAGAAACGAGGGAGAAGATGGAATAAAGTCCTACGACGCCTCCAAAGAACGAGGAGATGACTGCGGGACGCAGCACTTGCAATTCTCGCCGACCCATGGTCGTTGTCCACAAAAGGGCACCGGTGAAAGCGTAAAGGGGCCACATCTTTTGAGCGAAGGGGTAGACATAAGAGGGGATGGGGGCTAAGCGCCAAAGGTATTGCCAAACCGCCAAGTTCGCAATCAAGCCAATGATTACGATCACGATTTCCGTCTTCAACACGCCTGTGAAGCGGGTGCCTGTTAATTCCACAACGCGGAACCGTTGGGCGCCCCAACCGTAGTCAGCAATAGGGATCGGAGCAAACCAAATGTCTAACCCCCGGTAACCGCTCAAACGGCTATAGAGGATGTTGAACCCCTCTCGCACAAAGGGGATCCCTGTCCATTGCCCGGTGAGCCCTCGCATCCGAGCATCTACATAGGAGATAAGGGGCGTGTAAATCAAAGCAAAGAACAAGGGGAAGACAATAGGCAACCGAGGCACTAACAAATAGCAGAGGACGACGGTGGCTAAAGTTGCGGCAAGGTAAATGCCAAACATGAGGGGAACGGGAAAATCGCCCCGATGGGGCAGCATCGCAGTCAAAGGGATTCGCTCCACGCCTGAAGTCGTCGGGGCAACAGATTGGGATGGGGATCGGCGACGCTCCTGAAAAACGGTGCTGACCATGGAAAAGAGACTCACTGCAGCTAACCCCAACCCGCGACCGATCCCTGCGCTCAACCAAAAGTCGTAAGTGTTGACCATTTCAACTTTGATGGCATCGTAGCCGGGTTTCCAGTTGCGCAGGATTCCATAGCGGTGCAAGAGCGGATTAAACACCATTGTGAGGAGGGAACCAATGAACCCACCGATGGCTACCCAGAAGGGCACGACAAAGCCCCACAAGAACCCACCCAAATCCGTCCAAATAGTGACAGGGGTCGCAGGAAGCACCGATTCTGTGTTGAGGGTCAGGTCAATGAAGGGGATGGGGATCAATTGCAAGGGGCGGCTCATGATAGCCCCTGTGATGGTGGGAATACCAGCGTAGAAGAACCCAAAGGCTAATCCAATCATTGCTCCCGTGCTGAAGTATCGCCACCGCCATGTCTCCTCTTTTCGGGAAATCTCTGCCAACACCGTAGCAGCCTGAGCATCTACAGGGGCGATGGGGAAAGGAAGCCGTTCATAGTCCGAAGTGAGGCGGAACAGGAGGTAGCCTGCAGTGAACTCCTTCACCCGCCCCAAGAAAAGGAGGGCGAAACTAACCAAAATTGGGATAAGCCAATCCCGGTGCAAGAAAGTGCGCTGCAGGATAGCAGCAGAATCAGCGGGGGGCACCACCCAAGTAGGGATGTGCTCCGCTACGCCTAACCCTTGGGTGACCTGAGAAGTGCGCATGAACACATTCCAGATGTAGCCCGAGTAGGGGTTAGTGCCCAAGATAGCCGTTGCCACCAAAACCAACAGATAAATCTCTTGCCGCTTGAGCACGATGAAGGAACGGCGGGCAACCTCCACAAACAAAATCACGGTCACCCACTGAGCAGCCGTGCCTAACCCGCTGGTGCCTGTAACTAAGCTCAAGTAAGCTGCTCCCGGAAGCATGACGAAGGCGACGAAGAGTGCTCCTAAGATGGTGCGGATACTGAACCCCTCTTCATACTCTTCGGGGCTCGGCGGTTCCATTAAGCGCCGGTATTGCTCCAGTTCCGCCTGAATGCGTGCAATCGCCACACAGAACCCTCCTTTCCCCTGCGTGGATCATCGGACTCACCCACGCACGACTTATCTGTTGTCAACCACCTCAAGCACTGGCAATGCGCTCTTCCCCAATAGCTTGCACTGCAGCCAAACCCGCACGGATGTAATGCTCGCGGCTTTCAGGACGCAAGGTGCGCCACAGCAGGAACTGCTTGCGGATCAGGTTCAGGAAGTTGCGCGTCACCCGCAACCAAGATGATTCATCGCCGCTCTCTCGGCGAATCGTGATGTGCACGGTGTTGACAAAGATGTCTTCCGTTGGTCGGGTCTCAATGATGAAGTATTCGCTTACCCCCAAGTCATACGGTGCTAACCAAACCATGCACTCCAACCGATAGCCGTCACCATACTCGGTTTGGAATCGGCTCATTTGCACTCGGTCTGTGGAGAAGTGTCCCAAACTGTAGTCTGTGTGGGCTTCCAAGTATTCCCGCAAGAACATGATAATGCCCACCGCTTGGGAAGAAGAAACGGTAAAGGGCAACAGGATGTTCAGGTAATCGCCTTCAGGAGCAGGCAACCGCCAACGCCGTTCAATCCCTGGCACGGAGACCTGTGAGGCTTTCCACGCAGGATACAGGGTAGAACCCAACACTGTCGCCATAACCACCATGACGGTGAACACGGCAGCAACAGAGGAGTAGTTCAAGTTCAACCCCGCAATCAGTTGGTAATTCACCTGGAGCATCGCAACAACCTGTCCCAACATGTAACCCACGATGGCTCCCAATACAGCGTAAACAGACGACTCAGCGAAGAACAGGGCACCAATGTGCACGGGTGCCAACCCCAAAGCGGTGTAGATCCCGATTTCCCGGATGCGTTCGTAAACGGAACTCAACATGGTGTTCAAAACGATCAACGCTGCAATAAGGATGGGGATGAACACCGTTTCCACGCCCGAAACCCCCGTGGCGCCAATGGAACTGCAAAGGATCACACGCCCCTTCTCCACTGCGAACAGGTTCAACTCGGTGCGATCAATGAGGGTTTGCAGTTCCTTTGCCACCACTTCTTCGCTCCCCATATTGATGGCGATGGAACGGAGGTTGCCACCAACACCCATCAACAAGTTGAAAGGAAGGAAGAGCACAGCATCTGGGTTCAGGTGAATGTATTCTTCCAATTCCATTGCAGCTTGCTGCCCCGTTTGCTGCTGTTGTTGGCGCTGTCGTTCTTGCATGAGCAAGTAATCCACAGGGGTCAAGGGTTCACCATCTAAGTCCACAATATCTTTCATGACCTCAGACTTGATGATGCCGATGACTGGCAAGGTCATTCCCAAAACGGAGATCTTCGGGTGATTGCCTGTTTGCAACCCTTCCAAGACCTCGCGCTCGCTGATCCCGAACTGCTGTGCCATTCGGGTGGGGATGAGAGCGGCTTTCTCGTGTTCGTCCTTAAACCAGCGACCCACAATGGCTCTTCGGATGGGCGTGATCTTGAGTTCGTCAGGGTGCATCCCAACGATAGCGGTTGCAGAGTAAATGCGGTCTCCATGCATCACATCCACGAAAGACTGTTGCCCCACCATTGCTGAGAAATACCATGCCCGAGGCGCAATAGGGTAACGGGCACCAAACTCGTCGCGAAGGATCCGAGTCGTCGGCTCGCCCAGTGCGTTCCATGCTCGATCGCGAATGAGCACGCCCATGTAAACGGGCTTACCACGAGGCACCGACACCTTATTGACACGCACATAGGGAATTACGGAGGTAAACGACAAAACTGTGAAAGTCAGCAGGATCAAAGTCACAGCGGTGAGCACCGTTCGGACCTTTCGGCGACGCATGTTGGAAACGCCCAAGTTGAAGGCAGCTGTTGTCGCTGACAATCGCCCCACATCGGCGGTGTGCATCCCTGTAGTCTCTAACTGGATTTGCCGCATTTGTGCCTCAAACTTTTGGATGATGATGACGGAAACGATAATCGCCAAAGTCAAGATGATGAAAGCCAATACGACGATCAAGGGGTTGACAGTCACAATGGCGAAGGCTGGGTGAACATACCGCATCACCGCCGTGATCAAGGCAAAAATGAGCACTGTCCAAACGATTTGCCATTTTAAGTCGGTGGCGTAGATGAAAAGCCGCTCCGCAAAGTAGGCGAAGGGGATCAGCAAGAAAAGGTAGAACAGAATGCCCTTAACCACATCCATAGCGGTTTTTTGGGCATCGGGATAGGCTTTCGCTTCGTAACTCCAACCTGCCCGAGCGTTAGTCATGAACGCATCGTAGCGATACTCCTTCAAGGCTTTCTCTGCGGCTAACAGGAACTCACGGGCATTTTTGTGCATCTGACTCATGCGGGGGTTTTCAATACCGTAGCGGCGCAGCTTTTGGATGCGGTATTCGTCCAACACCCACATGTCTTTGGCGACTTTCAGGGGGGTGAAGTAGACTGCTGGGGTTTCGCTGATCGCAAACCCTTTGCCCAACTCCTCCTCATTGCGCGCCCGCATGATGAGGCTCGGATTTTGGAAGAGTTCCTCTGGGGTGTTAAGCAGCACAAACTGAAGCCCCAACACAGAGGCGCCCATCGTCACCTTCACACGGACATCGGGTGGGGCGAAAACCACAGCACATGGCTCAAAGTAACTGACCCCCGGCTGAGGGATGGGCAGGGAGTAGCCGTAGAAGAAGGGTTCCGCCCCCGTTGTGACATCGTAAACGAACATCTGTTGCAGCAGGCTGAACCGCCGTTGGTCAATCATGTCAAAGAGCATCATGGAGCGGCAACGGAAGATGGCTAACCGCCGCTCCTTCTCATTCAAGTCCATAGCAAAGTCCAGTGGGGCAGCCTGTGCTCCCATGTAACCCAAATCAGGCGCACGAGTGATGGCACCCGTTTGCGGATCCAAAGTGAAGGCTTCCAAACGAATATTGCCCCCACGAAAACGGCTCATAGGGATGCCGTAGAACTCGTAGAGGGCTTTGACATTCTTGTTGCTTAGTTTGCCTGGTTTGGCAATGTCCATCAGGATAGCGCGCACGCCCATTGCCGTTTTGGCGTTCAACGCTGTGTGGCGCAAGGTCGCAATGGCGCCAGGAACAGGTTGATCGGGAATAGCCAACACGCTCCGCTCAGGATCAAATTCCAAAATCTCGCCCTTGAGGGTGCAGAAGTTTTGCTCCAAATCGGTTTTCAGCACATCTGTTGGGGCACGCAATAGGTCGTAGAGGGCGCATGCGATCACCTGCACTTGCCCCTTCAGGTTGTCAAAGTTGACTCGATCTAAAGTGTCAAAGGGGGTGTCCACATGGGGGCGGGCATCGTTGACCGTGGCGAAAGCGATTCCTGTCTTCGCAGCGATGGTTGCCATCTCGCTCCCTAAGGCTAACCGCCCCAAACAATAAGTGCGCCAACTCTTCCCCTTGATGGGATTGATTGCATCCACAAACCGCATCTCGGGTTGAAAACCAAACAACAACCCCACCCGTTCCACTGTCTCCCGACACAGTTTGCCGATATCGGAGAATTGCCACTGGCGATCCTCATTGTAGTCCCAGAAGTAGCCCTTGTAGAAGATGCCGCAGGCAGGGCTACGAGTGGATAGGTCAATGCTGATAAACGCCAGCAACGAGGGTTCCTTGCCTTCTTTGATAGCGGCTTCTTTTTCCTTCTCCCGCTGCAACCACTCATAGATGTAGCGGGCTTCTCCTTGCAAGCCCAAACAGTGAGCCGAAGTTGCCAAGAAGATGACCGTGCGATCGGGTGGATAACGCTTGAGCAAGCGGGCTAACTCCAACAAAGCGGCGATGCTCGTGGCTTGCTCTGCCCCGGGGGCTAAGTTGGGGACAACGCTCATGCTGTCGTAGTAAGCCTGAATAACGACCACTTCGTTGCGCCGCTTGGGATCAACGCCCCAAAGGATACCTTCAATATTGCGGACTGGCACCCGCTTCCAAGTCATTCGGCACTTGATCACGGCTTCCAACTGCTTGTGCTGCTCCAAAAGAGCGAGCAGCTCCAAAGCCTCTCGCCGAGGTAGCCAGTAGCGAGGGATGTCAATGGGCGTGGTTAAGAACTTCAGTTCCGCCTCGCCTCGCAAAGCGTCCGAAGGATCCGCCGGCTCTATGAACACTATTGCTTTGCCTCCAAGGAAGATGGCGTTGAGCCATTCGGTGCTGGAATTGAATTCCATTAGCGCAATGCTTCCCTTCACTTCCTTGCCGTTGAAATCGCGAAGCCGACCGTAGCCACCATAGATCAGTTGCCCTCTTACCCCTTCAGGAGGCGTTTGACTGGTGCGGACAAGGTTAGGCCAGAGGGGATGAATCCGATAACGCTTGCCCAATGCAGGCAACTCCAAATAGGTTGGGGTTTCCTCAATAGGGGTGACCGCATAAAAAATCTGCTCCCGCACTTTGTCCAGACCAAGGGCGAGGAATTGCTGTCGGACATATTCGGCTGCCAATCGTTCCCCGGGGTAACCAACTACTCGAGAGGGGAAAGAACTCAATGTTTCCACGACGGAGCGCAATCGGGTTTCATCAACTCCTGTGTAAAGTTCCCGATAGACATGGACAGACTGCCCTATGCCGAGAGAAAGAAAGGTGGCAATGAGTGCCCACAGCCAGCAAAGGCACAAGATACGGGTGCTCGCCCAACATCGCTGACCCCGCATGACTTCCTGCCTCCTTGAGTGGGGATCGCCGTATTTTCCACTCCGGTTGCCATTGTAACACACTTTCTGCCGAAGGTCAAACAGTCTCCCTTATAGTTAGCCGTTGGGGCAGACGATAAAATAAATGGCAGTCAGTAGTGTGAGGGAAAATTGGGGGAGCAAAGATGGTGCCGCGGGCGGGATTTGAACCCGCACGGGCTCAGCGCCCACTGGCTCCTGAGGCCAGCGCGTCTGCCAAGTTCCGCCACCGCGGCAAAAAGTCACCTTAATTTTACAGCGGATCCGTTGGGTCGTCAAGAATAGCCAGAAAGCCATGTCCAAGGATAACCGCCTGAAAAGGGAGGATCGGTTGCGTGAAAGGACGCCTTTGGTGGGTCTTGGGACTGGTTGCTTTCCTATTCTGGCTAATGCTTTACAATAGCCTCGGGAGCGTCGCTTCGCAACGGACGGGCAACGGGGTCCTCTCCCTCATTGTTATCACTTCGGTTGTCGCTTTTGGAGCGTTAATAGCCGTTCTCATTTCCCTCCTTCGCCAACTCAGCGTTGCTCAAGAACAGCAGCAGCGCCTTCAAAGCCTGCAAACGGAATGGCAGTTGACCCAAGAGTCCCTTAAGAACTTGCTTGGTCAGCGAGACCGGTTAGGGCAGTTGGTCCAACTCCTGCACCGCTTCGTCCTCGCTACCAACCGCAGGGAAGTGCTCACGGCTCTTCTACAGGAACTACCCGCCGCTTTGCATCTGAGCCGAATGGAAGCCGTTTTGTTCAACTCCACAACCCTTCACGGTGTATGGGATGCCAGCGACGACCAGATCCACATCCGAGAGATAGAAAATCGCAACCAAAGTGCTAATCCCCTATGGGTTCAAGAGCGGCTTCCAAAAGACATCGTTCAAACCCGTGAGGCAGTGATTGTGCCTATCATCACTAATGACAGCCACTCCGCTGTGCTCCGCTTGAGCCGCTCAGTTGATGCCTTCACCCTTGACGAGATGCGATTTTTAGAAGTCGTAGCGAACCAAACTGCGTTGGCATTGGAGCGTGTGAAACTCATTGCCTTTTTGGAGAAACTGTCTCTCACTGACTCACTGACAGGCGTAGCCAACCGCCGCCACTTGGAATGGCGCTTGAGCGAGGAGGTCTCCCGCGCCCAGCGTTACAAATACCCTCTTTGTGCCCTAATGTTGGACTTAGATCACTTCAAACAGGTGAACGACACATATGGGCACCAAGCAGGGGATGAGGTGCTGCGTCAGCTGGCACAACTCTTACAACGGACCTTGCGGCGCACGGATTTCCTTGCCCGCTATGGGGGTGAAGAGTTCCTCGTTTTGGCACCCCAAACACCAGCGGAACGAGGGCTCATCTTAGCCGAACGCCTTCGCCAATTGGTTGCCAACACCCCGTTCCTTATCTCCCAGAACCAGCAAATCTCCATCACCATCAGCATAGGGGTTGCTATTTTCCCCGATCATGCGCAAAATGAAAGCGAGTTGGTGCGGGCAGCCGACGCTGCCCTCTACCGCGCCAAAGAAACCGGTCGCAACCGCGTGTGCTTGTTTGAACCTGTCATGGTGCAAGGAGGCGGAACAGGATGTTCGGGCTGAGCCCGCAAGAACTACTTATCATTGCGCTCATTGTCGTGCTGCTGTTTGGCGCTAAGAAAGTGCCCGAGTTCTTCTCGTCTCTGGGCAAGGGAATCAAAGAGTTCAAAAAAGCCATGCACGAGGAAGAACCACAGGACACCACTAAAGAGCCACAGCAGAGCAAGGCAGAGTAGTCGTTGCAAGACAGAGTAATCGCTGAAGGACGAACCAACATTGGAGCCGACTCCCGCCTAACCGTAGGAGAACGAGGGGGATTGGAGTCTTGGCTTGGGAGATTGACGCCCGAACCAAAATCATTGCCCTCGTTGGCGACCCCATTGAGCACTCCCTCACCCCTCGTATCCAAAACGCAGCGCTCCGACAATTAGGGTTGAATGTTCGCAACATCGCCTTTCGTGTGCCTAAGGGGCGCCTGAAAGATGCCGTCCGAGGCTTCTTAGCTTGTGGGGTCTTGGGGGCAATGGTGACTATTCCGCACAAGGAAGATGCTTTCCGACTGGCTGACGAACGAGATCAATTTGCCCAACTAATGGGCAGTGCCAACTTGTTGGTGTTTCAAGACGGACGCGTGGCTGCCTATTCCACTGACGGCTATGCTGCCAGCCGCAGCCTAAAGGAAGCCGGCATTCCCGTTGAAGGCAAGCGGGTCGCTATCATTGGCACAGGGGGCGCTGGACGCGCTTTAGCGTTTCAGATGGTGTTAGACGGTGCTCAACACCTTCTGCTCTATAACCGCACCCCTCAACGCGCCTACCGCCTCGCCAACCACCTCCGACGCCTCTTAGGCTTCCAAGCTGTCCAAGTCCTTCCTTACACCCCCGAAGTGCTTCTCAAAACTTTACCAAGCTGCGACCTGTTGATCAACGCCACTTCTATCGGCATGCATCCCCACGAGCAAGAAACACCTGTTCCCGCCGAAGTGCTGCCCAAAGGCTTGGTTGTCTTTGACATCGTTTACAACCCTGTGCAAACCCGCTTGCTTCGGGAAGCAAAACGCAAGGGTTGCCCCACCGTGGACGGCGTGCCCATGTTGGTCTACACCAACGAGAAAGCGTTGGAGTTGTGCTTGGGGATCAAAGTTGACCAAGATCTGGTGCAACTCATGTTGCGCGAATGCTACAAAGCCTTGCGACGCCAACATTGATGAAGTCCTTAGTGCTAACCTGCCGTTGGTGCCCTTCGCCCAAGAGGAGAGGATCGGTTACGGTTAATGCCAGCCTGCCGCTAAGCGATAGCAATCGGTGCTTTACTTCTTGGCAGTGCTTTTGCTCTCCTTTTGCGTCGCCTCTCGCTTTAGGGCAGCATAGATAAACTCATCCAGATCGCCGTCCAACACGCTCTCCACATCGCTCGTCTCCACTTCGGTCCGCAAGTCCTTGACCAATTTGTAAGGGTGCAGGACATAGCTACGGATTTGGCTACCGAAACTGATTTCGGGCATTTCACCCCGAAGCCGAGCCAACTCTTCTTCCCGCTTGCGCCGTTCCAACTCATACAGTCGAGCTTTCAAAATCCGAAGGGCAACCTCCCGATTGCGGTGTTGGCTTCGCTCCGATTGACAAGTAACCACAATCCCTGTGGGTTTATGGACGATGCGCACGGCTGTTTCGTTTTTCTGCATGTGCTGACCGCCGGGTCCTGACGAGCGGAAAGTCTCAATCTCCAGATCCTCTTCACGGATGTCTACTTTAATGTCCTCACCGATTTCGGGCACGACATCCACAGCCGCAAAGGAAGTGTGGCGGGCATGGTCAGCATCAAAGGGCGAAAGGCGCACCAACCGATGGACGCCTCGTTCGGTTTTCAACAGCCCGTAAGCGTAGTCGCCCTTGACAAGGGCTGCAAAACTTTTGATCCCCGCTTCCTTCCCGGGGGTGTAATCCAAAATCTCAAACTCAAACCCTCGTCGTTGCGCCCATCGCTGATACATGCGTGCCAACATTTCCGCCCAGTCTTGAGCGTCGGTGCCCCCTGCCCCAGGGGTGATGGACAAAATGGCATTGCTGCGGTCGTGTTCGCTTGAGAGAAGGGTGCTGATTTCCACCTCTTGGAAGATGCGTTCTGCCTCAGCCAATTCCTTGGCTAATTCTGGCTCCACACTTTCGTCTCCTTCTTCCAGTGCCAATTCCGCTAACTCGGCGAGGGAGTTAAGCCGCTCCCGAAGCTGCAAAAACCGCTCCACTTCATTGCGCAGCGTCCCCAACTCGCGGGTTATTTGCGCAGCTCTTTGGGGATCGTTCCAAAGGTCGGGTCGGCTCGCTAACTCCTCCAGCTCCTGAATGCGACGCTGCTTGTTCGGCAAGTCAAAGTGCATCACCTAACTCGCCCAAGCGTTCCAACAGTTCTCGTGCCCGCTCAGCAATCGTTGCCAACATTGCCTTTCACCTCTTCGTTTGCTCTCGGATTGCTTGAAGTCTGACCGAAGTTAATCGCTTGCCCCTTTCGCAGTAAAATATTGCGCCCGTCTCAACAAGCCGAAGGCATTTCAAGGTTAACCCTCGGACAATTCTTTCGCCCTTTGATAAGCGGCGGCTACTGCTTCTATCACAGCGCCTCGGAAGGCATGGCGTTCCAAAACCCGCAAAGCGGCAATAGTGGTTCCTGCGGGTGATGTCACCATGTCTTTGAGCTCTGCTGGGTGTTTCCCGCTTTCCAACAACATTTTGGCTGCGCCCAAGAGAGTTTGAGCGGCTAACCTCAAAGCGGTTTCGCGGGGCAACCCAAGGTGCACCCCTGCATCCGCTAACGCCTCCGCAAAAACGAAAACATATGCAGGTCCACTCCCCGACAGAGCCGTCACCGCATCCATTAGCCCCTCAGGCACATCCACAACCACGCCGACAGCGCCGAAAATGGTGTGAGCAATCTGCCGGTGCGTTTCCGTTGCGTGCGACCCTAACGCCACAGCACTGGCACCCGCTAATACTTGCGCAGGCGTATTGGGCATCACCCGCACCACTGGTGTTCCTTCTGGCAACAGCGCCTCCATGCGAGCGATTCGAACGCCCGCTGCAATAGAAATGACGCAGTGCCGCTGTGGTTCCACAACAGGAGCCAGTTCCCTCAACACTGCTTCCACGACCTGAGGCTTCACGCACAGCAGGACAATTTCACTCCCTTTCACCGCTTCCTTGTTGTCCCTTGACACCTGCACACCCAATTCTTGGACTTTGAGAAGCCGTTGCTCATCCACATCGGTCGCAACAATTTGCTCCGGTGCTACCAATCGGCTTTGCAGCAACCCCTTCACCAAGGCGCTTCCCATCGCTCCCGCACCAATGACGGCTATCCTCTTGCCTTCCAAACTCATCACAGCAACCCCCTCCTGTGGATGAGATTGTGTAGAGCGAAAGTCCCGAAGGCTTCACCGCTTCAAGCCTTCCATCTCCGCCTCAAGGGAATTGACAAAGGCTTCCTGTGCGGCAGCGGCTTCAGGATCGCTGGCTTTGATGATAGGTAAGTAGTGGTCACGGAAGAGACGAAGGGTTTCTTGCGCTTGTGTTAACAGGAGTTGAGTCTCTTGGGATTGCCTCCTCGCCAACAATCGCTTCGCGAGCCGCACTTTTCCCGCTGCAATGTAAATGTCTTGCCACTGCTCTATGGGCTTGTAGCGGACATAGGGAGTATTGTCCAACGCGACGAGCCGGCGATACCACTGCTCCGCTTCATCCAACTGTCCTCGTGCTTCTAACAACTCACCCAATCGCAACATGACTTCCGTTTCCATTGGCGAGAAACTCAATGCAGTGCGTAAGGCTTGCTCAGCCCCTTCCTCATCGCCCAAGGCTCGCAAAAGCCTTGCCTTGACTTTGTAGTTGCCTGAGCGAGTGGGTTGCAAACGAACCACTCGTTCGCAGAGTTGCAAAGCCTCCTTCAACCTTTCCCTGTCTCCTGTTGCTGTTGCCCATGCTTCCAGCAAAAGAACGCGGTCCAAAAGGAGGCGAGCGTTGAGGGGATCTGCCGTGTTTGCTTGCTCCAGCCAATAAAGCCGAGACGAGGGCAACGGCTCCTCTCGTGCCAATCGAGCAAAATGACTCCCACGCACCACAGCCAAACTGTGCCAGATGCCAACCGCAAGAGGCAGGAACAGAAGTAACTGCCACCGAGGAGAGAAAGCGAAACGGTTCTTTGCCGAATTCGTTCCAATGCCAATGGCTGTGGCAAAGGCGAGCAAGTTGGCTGGTGTCATCCAAGCCGTTTCCATTAGGTTGTGGAAGCAAAAAGCAACCACCGCTGCGAGGCTGCCGAGGCACAACCACCTCCTCATCGTTGGCGCTTCAGAACAACTTTGGGCGATTGTCCAAACGACACTGACCAAAAACGCCAGCAACAACCCCAAACCGACAAACCCGCTTTCTATCGCCACTTGCAGGAAGCCGTTGTGAGCGTGCCGGGTAAAGCCGACAACGGTGAACTGCGGGTATGCCCATTCAAAAGTCCCCGCACCAAAGCCGGTCAAGGGCTTCACTACTGCCCCTTGCAAAGTTGCTTTCCAAACAAACAAGCGAAAAATCCACGAATGGGCTTGAGCGGTGAACAAGGTTTCAAAACGGGAGCGAATAGGTGGCAAGGTAACAAAGATTAGAAGCACGACTAAAGCCCCTGCGAAGAGTCCTGCCAAGACCAACCAGCGGCGCTGTTGCCAATGAGCAGCAATTTGCCAAAGGGCGACGCCACCAAACACAGCGACCCCCAACAACCACGCCAACAACGCTCCCTTGGAACCTGTCAGCGCCATCGCAATGAGCAACAGCAGCGCTACAAAGGCGGGAAGAAACAACATCTTGCGTGGGCGAGCAAAAGCGATTGCGAGAGCGAAAAAGAAAGCCACCAGCAAATAGTTGCCAAATAAGTTGGGTTGCAAAAACGGACCGAAAATTCGCCACGCAAAGTTTCCCAAGGCAGCGTTGAGTGCATAATCCGATAAGCCTTGCAATGCTGCTATGGTCGCTCCCGCAACAAAGGCTGCCGCAAAAGCCAATGCCCATCGTTCATCAGCACTCCACCGCTGCAGGAACATTACAAGCACTGCAAAAGCTGTCCACTGACTCGCTTCCCGCAGACTTGCCCACTGGTAAACGGAAAAGAGCACCGAAAGCCATTGCCATGCCACAAACGCAATTAGGAACACTTCTGCTAAGGAAAGGGAGAGGGATTGGCGGCGCCAAAGAGCGAAGGTAACCCCACCTGCGCCGGCACCAAGGAGCACCAAGACAACCAAACTACCAAGCATCGGATCGTTAACGCCACCAAGGTAAGGCAACGCCAGCAACAGAAGGGATAAGGCACTGATGAGGGCAACAAACCAATTTGCCTTTCGCTGCCATCCCTCAAGAAGAAGGCTGACAGAGGCTTTCGTTCGCTTTTGAGCGGGCGAAGTCTTTCGCTGAAGGGCTGCTTTCCCTCGTTGTTTCGCCATACCGTTCACCGCAACCGCTCTTCTGCAACGACTTGTCCATCCTGCAACTGGATGATTCGGTCTGTTCGTTGCGCAAATTCTCGCTCGTGGGTTACCACGATGATGGTTTGCCCCTGCTCTTCGTTGAGCGAACGGAGCAGTTCGTAGATTGCCATTGCGTTCTTGCTGTCCAACATGCCTGTTGGCTCGTCGCAAAACAGGATGTCGGGTTGGTTCACCAAAGCGCGGGCAACAGCAACCCGCTGCACTTCCCCTCCTGACAGTTGAGAAGGGTAGTGCCGCAACCGGTGTCCCAGTCCCACTCGGTTCAACAATTCAGCAGCACGCTCCATCGCTTCCTTGCGAGGTCGTCCGGCAATCAGAAGCGGCATAGCAGCGTTTTCTTGTGCTGTGAACTCGGGGAGCAAAAAGTGAAACTGAAACACGAAGCCCATCCGTTGATTGCGGAACTTCGCCAGTTCCGCTTCGTTGAAGGAAGCCAAGTCAACCCCGTCAAACTCCACTCGCCCCTCTGTTGGTCTATCCAAACCGCTGAGCAGGTAAAGGAGGGTGCTTTTGCCAGAACCGGAAGGACCAACAATGCTGGCAAACTCGCCTCGGGCAAATTGCAAGGTGATTCCCTTGAGCACTTCGGTGCGCACTTGTCCATCAAAGACCTTGCGCAAGTCGTAGCATGCCAACAGCGGTTTGTTCATGCGAAGTCACCTTCGCAACGGAATTTTTGAGCGACTTCGTGCAACTCTTTTGCCATCGTCAACAACTCCGGCACAAACTTGAGGGGCACCATGTTAGGACCATCGGACGGAGCGCGATCGGGTTCGGGGTGCACTTCCATGAAGATGCCGTCCGCACCGGCGGCAACTGCCGCCCGCAACAGCAGAGGCACCAACTCTCGCCGTCCCCCTGTCGCCGAGCCCAATCCACCCGGACGCTGCACGCTGTGAGTTGCGTCGAAAACGACTGGGTAGCCGCTTTGACGCATCCAGAGCAAGTTCCGCATATCCACAACCAAATCCCCATAGCCGAAGAAAGTGCCCCTTTCCGTAAGCAAAATGTTCTGGCACCCTCCCAGAGCCACTTTTTCTGCAGCGTGAGCCATTGTGTTGGCATCGGCAAACTGCCCTTTTTTGATATTGACGGCTTTCGCCCACTTGCCTGCTTCTACCAACAGGTCTGTCTGGCGGCAAAGGAAAGCAGGAATTTGCACCAAGTCCACCACTTCGGCAACGGGCTTGACTTGCCAAGGTTCATGCACATCTGTAGTTACCGGCACATTTGCTTGCTCCTTCACCCTTGCCAACACTTGCAACCCCTTTTCCATGCCAATGCCACGGAAACTGTGCGCTGAAGTCCGGTTGGCTTTGTCAAAAGAGGCTTTGAAAACATAAGGCAGCCCCAACTTCGCTGTCACTTCCTGCACTGCAAAAGCGACTTCCAAACACAGTTCCTCGCTCTCTATGACGCACGGACCCGCAATGACCAACAGTTGCCTACCGTCTACTCGGTAAGGACCGACTTGCGCTGGGTGCTTTAGCGGAAGCCATTGTTCCAAAACCGCCATTTTGTCCACCATCCTTCGTCGACTTTGCCTCTAAAATTTTGCGATGCCCTGCAAGGTGGCAACCGAATTGCAGCAACAAAAGGTTCACTGCCTTCGCTTGAAGAATTTTGGGATCAGTGGCACTCTTTATGTGGCTTTACGCTCTCGGCTGTGAACTGGCTATTAACAAAAGCAGGCACAAATTCAGTTCCTGTTTGGGGGTGACGGAGGTGTTTCGGCACGAAGTGCCGTTGCTGTTGTCGCATACGGTTCTGTTTCCGGGTTCCAAACTTTCCTTGACAATCCTTGAGGAACGGGAGATACGGATGTTAGAAGACATTTTGAGCGGCGATCGCATGGTAGGAGTGGTGTTCGCCCAAATCCCTCCCAAAGGGAACCCGACTCATCCCTTTTCGGAAGTGGGCACATTGGCTCGGGTGCTCCACGCTGACCTTTCGCCAGAACAAAACTTGACCGTGATCCTGCGAGGCGAACAACGATTTCGGTTGATAGAAGTTTTGCAGTCCGAACCCTACTGGTTGGGACGGGTGGAAATCTTGCCAAACCGCTTCTCCTCTGTTTCCCCTCAACTCACGCGTCTTGCCAACCGATTGTCCGCCCTTCTCTACCGCTACATCGAATTGCGCGAAATCGCTGACCAATTAGCGTTAGCCGACATGACCTTGCCCACCGATTTAGCCTCCCTGGGATTTCGCATCGGTGCTTTGTTGGATGTCCCCGCTCCTGAAAAACAAGCCCTGCTGGAATCCGAGGACCTCAATGAATTGCTGCTGCAGGAGTTAGCTATTCTGAACCGCGAAATTAAACGCCTGCAACATTCTGCTTTCTGGAACCAGTTTATCCGTCGCAAAGCTGTTCGGCGCGCCCTTCCTTTAGAGCGTGCCATTTGGAACTGAGGAGGCGACGAGAAGGGATGACCTTGCGGCTGTATGTGGATGGTTCTTCGCTGGGCAATCCCGGTCCCGGCGGGATTGGGGTCGTCGCTTGCGACGAGCAAGGGCATGTCATCGCTACCCATAGTGTCCCTTTCCCTCAAGTCACCAACAACGAAGCTGAATACCGTGCCGTCATAGAAGCCCTCAAGTTGGCACAGCAACTGGGGGCAGACGAAGTTCACCTCTTCAGCGACAGCGAACTCATCGTGCAGCAGTTGAAGGGATCCTTTTTGGTCAAATCCCCCACCCTGCGTCCCTTGCATCGAGAAGCCTTGAGCCTTTCCCAACGGTTTCAAAAGTTGGCTATCCATCACATTCCCCGCGAACAAAACGAGTTGGCAAACAAGTTAGCCCAACAAGCCGCTTTGACGGCTCAAAAGACCAAGCCACCAGTTGTCCTACCACGAACCATCAAAATTTCCCCATCCATCTTGTCTGCCGATTTTCGCCGACTGGGAGAAGTGGTGCGCGAATTGGAATCTGCAGGTGCCGATTGGGTGCATTTCGACATCATTGACGGTCGCTTTGCCCCAAACATCACTTTCGGCTTCCCCATCATAGAAGCCTTGCGGTCGGAAACCTCCCTCCCTTTTGATGTGCACCTGATGATCGTAGAACCTGAACGGTATGTGGAGCGGTTCGTCAGGGCAGGAGCAAACATCTTGAGCGTGCACCCTGAAGCCTCCTACAGCGTCCACCGCACTATCGCTCAGATCAAAGAAGCAGGCGCAAAAGCAGGGCTTGTCTTGAATCCCGGCACTCCCCCCGAAATGGCAAAATCTTTGCTCCATCTTTTGGATGTGGTTTTGGTCATGAGCGTGGATCCGGGCTTTTCAGGGCAAAAGTTTTTGCCCTTCGTCCTAAACAAAGTGCGCATCATCCGTCAGTGGATTGACGAACAAGGTTTGACGACAGAAGTGGAAATTGACGGCGGTGTAACAGCAGAAAACGCTGCGGAATGCGTGGCAGCTGGAGTGACGGTCATCGTCAGCGCTACAGGGGTGTTCAATGCTAACAAACCCCTTGCCCAAGCTATTGCCGATTTGCGCCGTGCCGCTGAACAAGGGCTTAAGCGCACCGACCTTGACAGAAGCGCCAACACAAATGGCTGAAGTGGTGGCAAACTTTTGGCACAACGAACAAGCCGTTCGTGGTTCACTTCACTCCTACATTGTTGGCAGGAACCCCGTTAGGGGCGAACGAATTTTCTGAAGAGCACAAAGATTTTCTATCTGCTGTTGAGAGGAGGCTTTTGCTATCGTGAAACCAAGCGAGCGCTGCAACCAGTTCGTTGACCAACGGGTCATCGAGATTCTGCAGGAGGATCCGCAGGTGTGCTTTGAAGGCGTGGTGCCAGAATGTGAAGGTGGAGTTGCTGTCCAATTACAAAGACGAAGGGATGTTTTGACTTCGGCGGTTTGGGAATACGCTGACAAGGCAACGGAGGCAATATGCAAATACCGTTGTGATCTCCGGTTTGACCCGATTTCTAAGCCGCCTCTTGACCCCAACTGTCCAGATTGGGAGATTTGGCAGTTCAAAGGCGAACTGGCAGAAACCTTTGTGGAAGGGAGGAAGAGAGATGGCTACCGTGATTGAACTTCCCATTTTGCCCGTCACAAGCGTCGGCAGTTTCCCCAAGCCCCCCTACTTGCAGCAAGCTCGCATTCAGTATCGGCGGGGCGAGATCCGTTATGACCAATTGCACGCATTGGAGTTGCAAGCTACCCGAGAAGTGATCGCTATGCAAGAAGAAGTGGGCGCCGACTTGCTCGTGCACGGGGAGATGGAACGGGGCGATATGGTGGAGTTTTTTGCTGACTTGCTTGAGGGGTTCGGGCGCAAAGGGCTGGTTCGCAGCTACGGCAACCGCTACTACTTCAAGCCCGTCATCACTGGGGAAATCCGACGCACCCGACCAATGACCGTAGAGATGTGGCAATTTGCCCAATCCCTCACGAAAAAGCCTGTTAAAGGCATGCTCACAGGCGCCTATACGATTTACGACTGGAGTTTTGACGAGCATTACGACCCTTACGACAAAGACCGCAAAGGGCGCCGCGAAGCCGTGTTGGCTTTAGCCCACGCTATTAACGAAGAAGCCCACGACTTGCGAAAAGCTGGTGCCCTCTTCATCCAAATTGACGAACCCGCTGTGCCCACCCATCCCGAAGACATAGAAATTGCTCACGAAGCGATGGAAGTCATGACGAAAGGGTTGGACGCTTTCGTTATCACCCACATGTGCTATGGTGACCTGCGTCCCATTTACCAACGGCTTGTCCAATTCCCCGTCCACCAATTTGACTGGGAGTTCACCAACAACGCCGACAAACTCTACCCACTCATTGAGCAGTTTGGCTACCCAGCGGAAAAGACAGTTGGCTTGGGTGTCGTGGATGTGCATAGCCGGCGGATTGAAAGCGTGGACGAAGTGGAGCAACGCATCCGTCACGCCCTGCGCTACTTGCGTCCTGAGCAAATCTTCCCCGACCCCGATTGCGGACTGAAAACGCGCACTTGGGACGAAGCGAAGCAGAAACTACGCACCATCGTAGAAGCCGCTCAACGTATCCGCCAAGACCTCGCAGCCCAAGGCAAACCCACCAAACTGCGGTTCACCTTTGACGGCGGTGTGAAAGTGGAAGGCTTTTGAGGGGCTTAAGCAAAATGGTGATCCCTTGAGCTTGCAGCAATGCCCTTCGCCAATCCAAGGGGCAAAGCGCTGAGAAGTGCTTTGGGAGACCTCAAACGGAAGGCTCATTCCTTTGCGATTTGACTCAAGCAACTCAAAAGGTAAGTCAAGCGTTCCAAAAACTGTTGGACTTGCTTGGCCGTCTCCTCGTCTAAATCGCCAAAGGAACGCAGCCGCCTGGGTTCACACTCTGCCAAATTGGTGAGGCTGTGCAGCAAAGTGACGGTCAGTTGCCATCGCAAATCAGTGTTTTGAATCGGCAAACCGAAGGCATTGCGCATTGCCCGCAAGTGGTCCTTGACAAAAGCGATATGGTTCAACAATTCAACCCGTTGTTTTGGTTGGAAAGGGTTGGGGATGCGTTGAAAGATGGTGACTGTCTCGTCCTGCTGAAGCAACCGCTCAAAGCGACACAAGTGCTCCTCCAAATCAGTCAGCGCTGCAGCGAGAAAGCGTTTTTGGTCTGTGTTCAACGGCATTTCGGTTCCCCCTTGGCAGTAGCTGCAAGGTGGCGAACGATTTCGCTCGGGTCATTTGCTCCAATCTGTTGCAAGACTGCAAGGGCTTCTTCGGTTTCCATGCGCTGCAGTGCTTCGGCGGCTTTCACCCGCACCACAAGCCAGCCTGTGCGCAGCAAGTGGGCTAAGGCGCAAATTGCTTCCAAGGAGCGAAAGTTAACCAGTGCCTCCGCAACCGCCTCCAACAACGCCATGTCGCTGCTGGTCTTTGCCTTTCGGCATAAGGCTTCCAAACCTCGCTTATCGCCAATCTGACCCAACACTAACGCTGCGGTTGACCGAGTGACGGGTTCGGGATGGTCAAGAGCGTGGATCAACCGCTCCACATAATCGCTGCCTATAGGCTCATCTAAAGAAGCTCCACACCTTTCGCATTGCTTCGCTTCCCATCGGTTCATCGCAAAGCAATGTGGGCAAAACTTTGTTGCCATAAGGCGTCACCGTCCGAAAAGGCCGACTAACTGCCCTTTCAACACCCTAAAGCAAAAATGGCTCCTGCACCCAGAACGATAACTTCCAGATGCAGGAGCCATCAGCGCTACAAAGTTAGCGCGGTTTGGAGTAGCAAAAAGGGCTACTCACGGGCAGGCTCCATTGCCCACAACCGCTGTCTATCTTAACGCACCCAAGAGCAAAGAATGCTCCGCTACTCAGCTAAGGGGTAAGGTTTGCCGAAAGTAGCGAAGCAAGTTTTCGTGGAATAGCCGTTTCAACGCTCTTTGAGCAACTCCTGCGTTTTTCAACGCTTCTGCCAACTGAGGGAAACCGGCAGCGTCGGGCACAACGGGGTTGGTGCAGCCATCAAAATCGGAACCGAGCCCTAAGGCTTCGTCCCCTAAAAGGCGCACCCCGTGTTCGTAATGGCGCAGCAACATTGTCAAGTCACCGCCGACAAAAGAAGGCACAAAGGTTAGGCAAATAACGCCGCCACATTGAGCGATCGCTTTTGCTTGCTCATCGGTCAAATTGCGCGGGTGATCGCAAATAGCCCGGAAGTTGGAGTGAGAGGCGAAGACCGGTTTGCTCACGAGCGGCATCAGCGACCAAAAACTGCGTTCCGAAAGGTGCGAAACATCTATCGCAACGCCCAACCGTTCGCACTCAGCGACGACAGCTCTACCCGCTTCCGTGACACTGCCTGCGGCTTCACCCAAGCCGACACCGTCTGCCAGTTCGTTCCGATGGTTCCAAGTGAGGGTGAGGCAGCGGATTCCCAAGCGGAAAAAGAGCCGCAAAAACTCCACCCGCCCCATTAGGGGCGAAGCCCCTTCCAGAGACAGCAAGATGCCAACGCGCCCATCGTCGGCTAAATCGCTACGCCGCAAAATCAACCGCACTTTGTCTCGATGCTCTTCTACCCAATCCAAAATGCGGGTAAGGTGGTGCAAAGCATAAGCAAACGCTTCCACACCCGTAAACCTCGGGGGCGTAAAGATGGCTGCGATTTGCCATCGTCCCCCTCCTTCGGCAAACCGAACCAAGTCCCAGTGCCCATTTTCAAGGCGTTGCGCCAGCACAGACAACTCTTCCCTCTTCGTAAAAGCATCTGTGTGGGCATCAAACACTCGCACCGCTCATCACCTTTGGAAAGTTTGGTGCAAGTGCGATGACGACTTGAGAGCTAAAAGGGTTTGTCCCTCTGCGCCAAACTTTACACAGACCGCCTTAAAAAGGCACAGGGGGAGTGCCCATGTCCAACGATCTGCTTGCGCTCCTGAGCAAACTGGAAAAGCCGCTGGAGGTGGAGGAGAAAACGGGTTGCCGCAATTTTGCGGTCGTTGGTGGCTTTGACCGCTACATGCAGGCATGGGCAAAACAGGCTGCCGAGTTGAGTGATGGAGAGTTGCGCCAGCAATTGGAACAAATCGCCCAACTGTTTGCTACCTACGAAGCTGTTGATATAACTGAGCGGCGCCGCCGAATCTTTCAAACCCGCCAATGGTTAGCTCAATGGCGCCAAAAGCTTGCCTTACAGCGGCAAAGTCAAGAATCAATCCCACTCCCTGAAAAGGCATCGCCTACCCCACCAGATCAGCCCCAACCCGAGGCACTTCGAAGCGATGGGCGAGAACTCAAGGAGAGCCCCACTGCTTTACAAGCACCGACGACAAGGCTTCCGTCATCTTCAACAGTCAAACTTCCTCCCCAACCAACGGAACCGTCTACCCAACCAAAACAGCTCGCCTCAACACCTGTCAAGCCACCACCGAAGGTAGCCCGAGCAACTGCACCTTCAGCTTCACCTCGCCCTTCTGCGACATCGCCCATTCCGCTAACACCTCTTTCCCTTGACGATCCTGTGCGCTTTTTGAAAGGCGTGGGACCACAGCGAGCGAAGTTGCTCAAGCGCTTGGGTGTGGAGACAGTTGGCGATTTGCTCACCCTCTACCCGCGCCGTTACGAAGACCGACGCAACCTCAAAACCCTCTCGGAAGTTGTTTCTGGCGAAAAAGTGGTTGTGCAGGTTCGAGTGATTGGCAACCCCTTTACCGAGGAACGCAAGCGCTTGCTCATCACCAAAGTCCCTGTCGGCGACGCGACAGGACGAGCCTTCTTGGTTTGGTTCAACCAACCCTACATGGAGCGCAAATTCCGCATCGGGCAGAGCCTGTTCGTGTTTGGTAAAGCAATACAAGTGTTCGGGCAGTTGACTTTCCAAACACCGGAGGTGGAGGAGATTTCAGGAGACGCTAACCTTCAAGTTGGTCGGTTGGTGCCTGTTTACCCGCTCACCGAAGGGCTTAGCCAAAACTTTGTCCGCACCTTGGTTCAGGAAACAGTGCTGCGCACTGCTGAACGGTTGCAAGAAACCCTGCCAGACAGCGTTCGACAAACCTATGGCTTGATATCTCTTCCAGAAGCCCTTCGGCAAATCCACTTTCCTGATGATGAAGAGCGCTTGGAAGCTGCTCGTCGGCGATTAGTGTTTGAGGAATTTTTGACTTTGCAGTTAGTGCTGGCGTTAAAGCGCAAAGGGGTGAAAGAGCACGAAGGTGTTGCTTTCCAAGTGGACGAAGGCGCTGTGGAAACCTTTGTCCATTCGCTCCCCTTTCAGTTAACCAAAGACCAACGAAGGGTGATTGGTGAGATTTTGGCGGACATGCAGCAGCCGCACCCGATGAACCGACTGCTGCACGGCGAAGTGGGCTCGGGCAAAACCGTTGTGGCAGCAACGGCAATGTTTGTGGCAGTGCAAAACGGCTATCAAGTCGCCTTCATGGCTCCAACGGAAATCCTCGCCGAACAGCACTTCCGTGTCCTTCGAGAACTGTTCTGGCGACACGGGATTGAAGTCGTGCAGTTGGTGGGCAGCCTAACCCCTGCCAACAAACGGAGGGTGCGGATGAAAATCCGAAGCGGTGAAGCCCAAATCGTCGTCGGCACCCACGCTTTGATTGAAGAAGCGACGGAGTTTCGCAACTTGGGGCTTGTGATCGTAGACGAGCAACACCGGTTCGGAGTGATGCAAAGGGCGCGGTTAATTTGGAAGGGGCAATCGCCCGATGTGCTTATCATGACCGCCACCCCGATCCCCCGCACACTGGCGCTGACCGTTTATGGTGACTTGGATGTCTCCGTCATCCGCGAGTTGCCTCCCGGTCGGCAACGAGCAAAAACCTACTGGCTACACTCCAGCAAGCGGATGCTCGCTTACGACTTCGTGCGCAAGGAACTGGCAAAAGGGCGGCAAGCCTACATTGTCTGCCCCCTGATTGAAGAATCCGAGAAGTTGGAAGATGTCCAATCCGTGATGCGCCATGCGGAATGGCTGCAGCAAAGTGTGTTCCCACAATACAAAGTGGGAGTCCTACACGGTCGGATGCCCGGTTACGAGAAAGATGAAATCATGGACGCTTTTCGGCGCAACGAGATCCATGTGTTGGTCACGACAACAGTTGTGGAAGTAGGCGTGGATGTGCCCAACGCAACGGTCATGGTAGTGGAAGATGCTCATCGGTTCGGGTTAGCGCAACTGCACCAGTTGCGAGGACGGGTAGAGCGAAGCGAGCATCCGTGCTTCTGTGTGCTTATTGGTGATCCCACTACCGACGAAGCGCGGGAACGCCTGCGCGTGATGACCCGCACAAACGATGGGTTCGTGATCGCCGAGCACGACTTGCGCCTGCGCGGACCGGGAGAATTTTTGGGCACACGCCAACATGGCTTGCCCGATTTGAAGTTAGCCGATATCATCAAAGATGTAGACTTGCTAATGCAAGCCAAAGAATGCGCTGAGCGCATTGTGTCTGCTGATCCTCATTTGGAGAGCCCTGAACACCAACCCCTGCGCGCTAAAGTAGAAGCTATAGAGGGCGGCGCCGAACTCCTGCGGGTGTCGTAGGAGCACATTTGTTCAAGTATCACTTTGGACTTCAGCATCGCTGTAGGCGATGCTACCAAAGATGGGTTTGGCGAGCACTTTCACGAGCCCGCCGCAATACAAGCAACTGGATTCTCGCCAATTTTGCTGGGGATAACGAGCGGACCAAAGGGCTGTTAGGACACGGCAGCGAAGCCGAAAATCGTTTATGTCCCCCCATTTCGGCAGAGAACTTCCATCCACTCAGCTGTGAAGTGGAGATCACTTTTTCAGAAGGTTGGTCGGGGGAGCCAAATGACAAAAGCAGTGTCCTTCGCACCAGCGTGGGCGAAATCCGTTAAACGAAGCACAAAGCGCTCGTTGATTCCCTTGACTATCCCTTCGGTCTCAAAAGCAACTTCGTTTGACCACAATGCTCCCGCATCCACAATGGGCACTAATTGCAAAGGGAGCTTTTCAGCGTCTTCTGTTGGCACAGTTACAGCATTCAAGGGTTTTGCTTGCGCAGGCAAAAAGCGTTCATCTACTGCCAGGACCAACGGTCCGCGCATCAACGCCAGTTTCCCTTCGTTGGTGTGGGTGCCAAGGATAATCCGCAACCGCATGGGCAACTCCATTCGCACCATATCACCCGTCCGCCACAGGCGCTTTAACTCACAGTAACCGCTTTGGGCACGCATCGGCGGTTCATCGTTGATGCGAATATTTGCAGCCTCACACCAGTCGGGTATCCGCAATCGCAAAGCAAATTCGGTTGGTTTGTCTAACCGAAGGCGAAAAGTGACCACACCGTCGTAAGGGTAAGCAGTTTCCTGCACAAGGTGCAACCCTTTTTCAGGCAACCGCAATTCGCTTTGAGTGTAGAAGTTCACTCGGATACCACCATCGGCATCTGAGGTGTAAACGAAGGTGGGCAATAGGGCAATGCCGCGCGGACCGCTTGATGCACAACAGTTGATGCCACTGCCGTATGACTTTTTGCCTTCCAAGGGAGTGAAGTAGCACCAACGATCTCCGTTTGGGTGCTGGGCTGCCAACAAGTGGTTGAACACGATGCGTTCGGCAATGTCCATGTAGCGGGCTTCACCTGTGAGCCGAAAGAGCTCCAGCGTCAACTGAAGCAGCGTAACTGTAGCGCAGGTTTCGGAAACAGCACCTTCGTTGGGTAAGTGAAAATCGGTTTGGAAAAACTCGCCCAGACTGGTGCCGCCCGTGATGTAAAGGCGGCGGGCAACGATGTCTTCCCACGCTCGCTGGGCTGCCAACCGAAGGGCAATGCCTTGGGTTTCGTTTCCCTCATCCCGAAATACCCGATACAACTCCACAGCCCCTACTAAGCAACTCATCATCTCGTAGGCTTTTGCGTTCGCTGTTTTGTGCACATTTCCGTGTGCCAGCAAGCTGCCCAGAAGTTTCGGTCCGTGAGGGGAGTGTTCCCATGCCCAAACGATGTAGCGGCAAAAGTCAAGGTAGCGCCGATCATGGGTCGCTCGGTAGAGCCAAACCATTGGTTGGAGGACGGAACCCGACGCCATCCCCGCATGGGTGCTGCGTTCCATCAAATCCAGTTGCCCTTCCCCTGTGCCGAAAGTGCGCAAGAGCAGGTCTGCCGCTTTGCGAGCAGCCGTAAGGGCTTGTTCGTCGCCTGTGAAAGCATGATAAGTGAGCAACCCGATGAGCACATACTTGTGCACCCAAACATCCCAACCTCGCTCTTGCCCCATTGTCCAACGGGTAGGGAAGTCGTAAGTGCCCAAGTAGCCATCCAGCTCCTGCGTAGCGATAAGGTTGCGAACGATGCGGTCTACCTTCGCTTTCAACTCAGAGTTACTTGTGTTTGCCCAAGTGAGGATGGCAGCGTGGAGCCACTTGCCCACATGTTCGCCGATCCACGCTTGCGCCCCCGGACGCTTGCGGAAGCCGTTCAGGAGGGCTTCTTCGCTAAGAGGCAACAAACGATTGCGCTCATTGGCAGCGAACCGATGCCCCAACAACCCACCTAACCGCACAGCGTTAGGCGTCATCCACTGCGTTGCGTCTTGACCAAGTGCCAATTCGCTCATTCCCAAACACCCTACCATTGCAAGCAAAAGGTTCCAAGTTCGCCACCGCTTCATGTTGAACCACCTTCCCGTAGCAATTTTGGTGCAGTGGATTGTCAGGGAAACCCCAATCGTTTCAGCGTGTGGCGAAAAAGCAGTTTAACCAGGAATTTTGCTTTTTCGTTGTCTACGAGGGGATCTATTCGGACAGACCCTGATCGAGGAACTTAATCGAAGAACATGGGTTGCCGATAAATCATTTGACCCAAGTGAGGTGAGACGAATGCGTGGGCTGTTGTTAGGTTGGGTTGTGGTGCTGATTTGTTCAGTAGTCATGGCTTATCCGACCAGCACCAACCTTGCGCCGTCAGCAGGCATGTTGGGAGACGGTGAACGGCTGTATGAGATCTCGTTCACCAGTTATGGAGGGTTGTTCTGCTCAGGCACAGAACGCTACGCCTTCAGTCAATTTAGCTGGCGGAATTTGGAGTGGGGATTGGACCTTTACCACATCCCTGATGACAACGGCGACTATCAAAAGCGTTGGGCGCTGAATCTGAAGGCTCAAGTCTGGAAAGAAAAAGGCAATCGTCCGTCCTTAGTTGTTGGCATTCTGGATGTGGGCAAAGGGTTGACGGCTGCCCCCTATGCAGTTTTTGGGAAAACGAAAGGGCGATCAGCTTGGCACTTGGGGTCAGGACGCTTGGGTCAGAATGAGCGGTGGTGGGTCGCTTGGGAATACCAAATCGCCAACCGATGGCTGTTAGCTGTGGACCGGCTCTCAGGTCAAGATGGCTACACAGGTGTTGGGCTCTATTGGCGATTCAATCGGTGCATGGAAGTCTCTGTAGCTGTCGGTTTCCCTCACCGGGGGGGAGAACGCCAAAGCTTTCACCCTAACACTGTCGTGGATGCCTTAGAGCAAAAGTCCGTCTTTTCTTGGGGAGAGGAAAGTTGTATGCCCAGTCGGTTGCGTTTGGCATTGATTGTTTTAGGTGCCTTTCGCCTTTGGGCGATGCTTGTCTATGCCTTTTTTACGCTGCCCGTCAGGCACTTTGGGCGGCACCCAGTTGTTTGAATGGCTCCGCAGTTACAGACCCTCCCTTGCTAAACGCTTTGTGGTGATGACGGGTGAATTAACGCTGAGCGCAAAACATACTTTGCAAGGGGGAAGAACGGCTTATTCTTCAAAAGCCTTTCCGCAGGGACGACTTGCAACGGGTGTTGAATCAGTTGCCAGCGTGAAGGAAAAGTGCAACAATTTTAAAACCTTGCGGGCTTGTGTATGAGGCGATTGGGCAGTTAGGCAGCTGAACAACTGGGCTGTGTAAACTCTTGTGCCTTCCAGCGCTACCAAAGAGGACAACAAAGGGGGGAGATGCATGCGGGTGCTTATCACAGGGATCACGGGGTTTGTGGGTTCCCATTTGGCGGAACTGGCATTGGAGAAAGGGGCAGAGGTGTTTGGCACCTATCGGTGGCGGTCGCGGATGGATAACATCCAACACCTGCTGACTAAGGTCCGCTTGATCGAGTGCGACTTGCGGGATGCCAATTCTGTTCGCAGTGCCCTCAAAGAAGCCAAGCCAGATTGGATTTTTCACTTGGCAGCGCAAAGTTTTGTCCCTGCCAGTTGGAGTGCGCCAGCGGATACTATGCACAGCAATGTCATTGGCACGGTGAACCTCTTTGAAGCCGTGCGACATTTAGAACTGGATTGCCGAATCCAAGTGGCTGGTTCGTCGGAAGAATATGGCTTGCAATTTGAAGACGAATTGCCCATCAAGGAGACCAACCCGCTACGCCCCCTTTCCCCTTACGCAGTTAGTAAAATCGCTCAGGACATGCTGGGTTGGCAATACTGTCGCAGTTACGGTATGTTCATTGTCCGCACCCGCGCTTTCAACCACAGTGGACCGCGCCGAGGCGAAGTGTTCGTGGATTCGGGCTTTGCGTGGCAGATCGCCCGCATTGAAGCAGGATTGCAGGAACCCGTCATCTATGTGGGCAACTTGGAAGCGAAGCGGGATTTCACGGATGTCCGCGATGTGGTGCGGGCGTATTGGTTGGCGCTGGAAAAAGGGCAACCCGGAGAAGTCTACAACATCTGCAGCGGCAAAGCGTGGAGCATCCGGGAGGTTTTGGACATGCTTTTGGGAATGGCAAAAGTGAAAGTGGAAGTTCGTCAAGATCCAACGAGGATGCGCCCATCCGATGTGCCCGTGCTATTAGGCGACAACACCAAGTTCCGAACCCAAACGGGATGGGAACCCACTATCCCATACGAGCAAACACTGCAGGACATGTTGGACTACTGGCGGGAGAGAGTTACTCGTTGAAGGGGCAAAAGGAGCCACCGCAACCCTTGCCAATGCACTGTTTGGGGTGGGCCAGCTAATCGCCACTGGGCAGTCAGAGGCACCCTTGCTGTCCATGTTCCTTGCCACTCTGCTACGGGGTGCCATTTTTCCCCCCAAGGCTGAGCAACAAGGTAGCGAAATTGGCTACCCACTTGAACCCCTAAGGCGACGCGAGAGCACTGAACTTGACGAACTCCCCGAGGGAGAGCAATCAACAGTGCCCAACCCTCTTGCCAACGCACCAAATGCCACAGAGCCTTTCGTCGGTATCGCCACCGCCATCGCATCATCCCATCACCCCGATAGCCTGTTTGGTTGATGAAATAAAGCCGTCAATCTGAAAGAACCCGTCAAGGCAGGATTGTTAGGTGCCCCAAATGATGCCACGAATGTCGGGGGATCGGCAGGAAGGTCATCACGGCGACCAACAAGCAGTTAGGAAAGGCTCACTGCCCTTGAGAGGGGGCTTTAGGTTCTGTGGGCGGCGACGAAGGTTTCTTTTCCTCTTCCTCCTCTCGCACGATCAACCGCATCCGCACAGGCGGGCTGATTTCCACCTCATCGGTTTGCAAATTCACCACAATCTTTGGGCACTCGGCTTGGTGCCCTTTGCGCAAGTCTTGGACAACGACATTGCCTTCCAAAGTGAGCACTTCGTCACGGGTGAGGTAGATGGCCCTCTCAGCGCTGCCTTTGTAGCGCCCCTCTTGCTCAAAGCGGACATTGCCACTGGCGACGATGCGGCGCTCTCGGTAAAAGTATTCGGCTCTGTCGCAAACCATCTTGCCGCCTTCTTTGCGCACCCGTTCCCTCAACCGCTCCTTTCTGTCCTTCTCTTGCTCAGCCTGTTTTTCTTCTTCGGCTTGGTTGCTTTCTTGTGCGGGTTTTTGCTGCGGGGCTTCTTCTTTCTTCGGCTTGACAATGACTTCCACAGGACCGAAGAAAGTCGCCACCTTTTGCTTGTTGTCCACTTCGCCTTTCGGGGCAGTGGCGAGGGTTTCGGGGTCTTCAAAACGGATGCCACCTTCTATTGTCACGCGATCGGTCTCCTCATCGTAGATGGCACGCTGAGCCGTAATCTTGTAGTCTTCGCCCTCCTCCGTGATGAGCACCTGTTCAAAGAACCAGCGCGGTGGCTTTCGGATAACGGGTTTTTCTGTTTGAAAGTCAACAGGGCGTTCCTTCTTCTCTTCGGCTTTTGGCTGTTTGCCGTTTTTCCCTTCTTGCCGAAAGGCGACGGGTAGGAACGGTGCCGAAGAACCTTTCGCCATCACGGTTAACCGAATAGGGGGCAAAGCGATGAGGTAGCGGGTGGTCAAGTTTGTCCGCACCATCGGACAAACCAGCCGGGTGCGAGGAGTAAAGACTATCACTTCGCCCAACCCTTCCAAGACGGTTTTGTCAGGATAGTAGCGGATGTGGCGCACGAGGAACCGCGTCTCGCCCACTTGCCCTTGTCCTTCCCAGACTTCCAACAGGCGCTGCCGCTCCCGCCAGACTGCTTGAGTTGCTTTGCCTACTAACTTCCGCCCTTTAGGCAAGCGGGCTTCCAATTGGATGTCACCTGTCAAGGTCACTTCGCCCTTGTTATGGTCGTATAGGAGCATGCGAGCAGAAAACCAAAGCAGCGGTTTGCTTTTTTCATCGTAGTAAATCGCTTTGCGGATTCCTTGAGCGGTTGCTTGCGTTTGGTCCTTGTCAAGGGTGAGCAGGTCAACGAAAAGTTCCCAGGTTTTGCGGCCCTCTCGCCTCAAAATGAAACCCTCTACGCCCTCCAGAGTGATGCCTGGCTGGCGGGAGGGTTGTTCTGGTTGTGGCTTTTGCGCAAGAGGAACAGAGGGTTCCTTCCACTCTCGTTGCAGCCATCCCCACCAAGCGAGTGCAAGGAGCACTGCAATCACCAAAAGACTTCCCAATGCGGCCAAAACTTTTCTACTCACCGCTGTCTGCCTCCCGCCCATCAGTCAAAGGTAGGCGGCGGTGGTGGTTGCAAGGTTGTGTCCGGAGTTCCACCAGTGGGTGGAGGTGATGGTGGGTTCCCTCCGGGTGTGCCGGGTGTTCCCCCATCCGAAGGGGGTGGGACAGGTGTGCCTCCACCGCCTCCACCGCCACAACCAGCTAAGACGATAACGAGAGCCGTCAGCAATCCAACCAACCAAGCAGCCCAACGAACCTTCATTTGGGTTCGCCTCCTTTGGGTCTTCTGCTTTCAATTGTGCCACAACTCCTTTAGTCGGTGATCGGCACATCGGCAGGCGGTCCTTCTTCTTGCGGCACCAGTTCCACCGTGACCGTCCGACGGGCACCCGCTGTCAATGTTACCCCCACTCGGCTCTCCATGAAACCGTCCGCTGTCACTACGAGGGTATAACTGTCAGCAGGTAAGTTGGGAAACGAAAACTTGCCAGAACTGTCTGTCACGACCTCAGCGAATTGAACTTCTCCCCTCAACAAAACTACCCGCGCATTCGCTACTGGTCGGCGCGTGCCCTTGTGAATTGCAGTGCCGAAGATGCCAGATGGCTCGCCGTTGCCTCCACACCCTAAGGCACCGAGAATCAGCAAGCAAAGCAACGCTGTTAGCGTCCAACGCATCACGGTGTTCCCCCCGATGGAAGGAGCGTGAAGTCAACATTTGTAACAGCAACACCTTTGCGCACAACCACTGTTTGCTCCCCACTTTGGTAACCCTCTTTACTTGCCCGCACCAAGTATGTCCCCGGTGGCACCCAAAGGGCATAGGCGCCGTCTATGCCTGTGATAGCGGCTTCTACCACCAAGCCATCACTTGTGCGCCGCGCTTCCACCCGAACGCCGCTGTAGTTCGTCTCGCCCTGCAAAGTGACCTTGCCCGCAATGGTGAAAGGCAAACCGGGCAAAGCACCCGGCGGGAACAAGAAGATGGTCAGAAAGTCACCATTGACCAACACTCGTTCGCTGAAAGTCAAAAACGATGGATGTTCTACGCGAAGGGATTGTTGTCCCGTTGGTGCATTGGGAATGCTAAAGAAACCTTCGGCGTCGGTTGTGGTTTGCCTTGTGCCCAAAGTGACAGTTGCACCGTTGACTGGTTCCAAGGTCTCGCTGTTGACCACGCGCCCAGAGATGCGGGCAGGGGTGCCCAACGGGTAAACTTCCAGCGTCACCGAGTTAACTGTTTCATCACCGCTGCGGATAGCCACCATTTGGTAGTCGCGTCCCTCTTGAAGGTCTAACAGGGTCAAAAAATCTGGATGACGGACCCGCACGGGGAAATTGCCGCTGGGAGGCAAAATCCCGCTTAGTAGGAAACTGCCGTCGGCAGCCGTGCGAGCACGCAAAACCAAGTCGGCGGCGAGCAAAACTTCCGCATTGGGCACGCCTCGCCCCGTTGTTTTGTCCACCACCCGCCCCCGCAAACTGCTCGTGTTGGGTGCAGGCACCAAGTAAATTACACCCACATCGTTGGCGCTATCGGTGCGAACGGTTTGGTTTTCTATCACTCGCGTCAAGTAGCCGTGTTTGGACACGGTGATGGTGACGGTAACCGTTTGCCCACCTGTTTCGGCAACAGGCACCCTTGCCGTAAAAGCGCCTGCGTTGTCCGTGATGGCGACGGCGCTGCCGCCGATGGTCACCCATGCCCCTGCAACGGGTCGGTCTTCCAAAACGCCTGCTTCCAAAACTGTTCCGTTAACCGTAACCGTTGCTACAGTGATGGGCGGCAATTTCAAACCACTGCAACCAGACGCAACCCACAGCAGCGCAAAAACGGTCGCAAAGGCAGCGAAGCGGTCGACAGATCGTTTGCCCGTGATTGAAGCGTTGGTTCGTTTTGCCACTCACCAATCACCGTCCTAAACACTTGAGCAAAACCACTTGTAGGAGCCCCATCAGGGGCGAATTTTTGTTTGCGGCTTACGCACTTCTTACCGGATAGAATCTCTCAGCTCACCCTCCAGCGAAACGAACATCAGCACAACTGGAGGGTGCGTCTCCTGACGCAGCGAAAACGAACAATTTAGCGAACCGAAATTCGGTGCATCGGGAGATGCGACCCCGATGGTTCAACGCAACAAGACAGTTTGGGTTGCTTGTTGTTCCCGACCAAATTCGTCGCGGGCGATAACGGCAAGGACATAAGCGCCGCGCGGCAGCGGCGTCCCCGTATGGTGGCGCCCATCCCAAACGAAAGTGACCGAGGGCAGTTGCGTAACAACCCCTTCGGCTAACACTTGCACTGTTCGTCCTGTTAGCGTCCGCAATTCTATCCGCACATGAGCGGGAGCGGTGAGCACCAAACGAACCGAAAGCCCCCGACCGCGCAAGGGTTGCACAGCAACAATCCGCATCAACGGGACAGGAGAAACTGTCAAGGCTTCTATGACAAACTGCCGAATTTCACTGTTGCGAGCGGTGAAGGTGTAACTACTGCGGCTGCGCAGGGAGAAGCGCTCACCCGTTGCTAAGTCGGTAGCGACCAATGCCACCGATCGGGGCACTTGTGCGAGTCCATCCCAACGCACCGTAACTGGTATGCCATCAGGCAAATCCGAACGCACCACAAAAGTCCATTTTTGACGGCTACTCTCTTGACGCCAATCGTGAGCAACCAGTTCGTCTCCATTGACAAACGCTGCCCACACTGATTGGGGCACCATTGGCGGTTTGGCAAGGCGCATAGGTAGCCGCTTGCCCGTTACCACTCCCAGCAAGTTTTCCGCATCAGTTGGTGCGTTCGGCGCCGTCACGATCAGCCGAAGGGACCAACGAGGCTGCACATTAGTAACGCTTGCCAACGACCGTTGGACAACCGAACGCCCACGAGTCCAGTTGAAAACCAACCGCACCCCAGAAGGGCGCAACGAACGAATCCAAAAACCCTGCCAAGACCTTACCGTTTGCGCCAGTTGGTAGCCAAGCACGGGATCCCAAACCCAAACGGCGTTTTGCACCCACCCGCGTTGTTCTGCTTCTGCCAAACCAACAGGTTGCTCATTGCCAAAAGCAACGAGGATTTCGCCCACCGGCAAATCCCGCGCAAAGGGATTGCCCACTTGGTTGAAACCGCCGAACAGGGGGATTTGATACGGTTGATCGGTTGGAATAGGTGTGCCTTCTACTCGCAAAGTCGTCTCGCGGAACAACTTGAGCCAATAACCGATACCCGGCATCATTGGCGTGGTGATGCGCGGGTAGAACTCGTATTTCACCGTGCCCGGGCGCAACGGGTTCCATCGCGCCAACATCAGCTCGTCAGCAGGAATGCCTAAGGCTGTCGCTTCGTCACTCGCTGTGGGCAGCAAAGGCACGGTGATCAAGTGCACGCCTGCTGGCAAAGTGACTTCAATTGGAATGACGCTTGGTCTCGCTTGAACAACAAGGCAGTAGAAGTCAAAGGCACCGTTGCGCCGCTCTACGGTTTCGTTGCCATCGTTTCGGTAGCGGATTTGCAACCGATACAGTTGTCCCAAGTCCAACCCTTGCGTGACTGCAAAAACGCCCCTTGTCACCGTCACAGGTGCAAGGTCTGCCACCTCGTTGAAGCGGATGGTAATTTGCCCGCTGAGGGTATTGAGCACCCCGCCCCACAACGGGTTTTCGTTGGGTTCTTCACCTCGCACCATGTAGGGAAAGGGCACGCTCACCGCCAAGCCACTGACAAAAATGTCTACGAAGATCAGGTTTGGTCCGCCAATGTTGAAAAACTGCGGCGCAAGAAACCCTTCGCCGTCGAAGATGTCCGCCTCGTTGCCCTCTTCCGCATACAAGTCATCGCTTTGGTCATTTCGGTAAACCAATTGGGCTGTCCCTGCCAGCGGCAACTCGTCGCCTTCTGCTGTGGTGCGATAGTGGTTCAGAATCAGCAGCACGCCGATGTGCAGGGGCACCGAAAAAGCGTAGAGTTTTGGTCCTACCGAAACACCTGTGTCCAGAACAAACTGGCGGCGATACCAGTCGTAGAAATCCATGCCTTCCACTTGCCCCACAACTTCGCGCATCAAATCCACAAGCGCAACAGTGTCTCCACGAACGCTTTGGGGATCGGGCAGAGCGAGAAGGGCTTGGTTGAACTGCTGGAAGCATTGGGGATTTTCCGCTGCCACTTTCAGCCACGCTGCAGCACTCATGCCGATGCGCCAAAACGCCATCGGCTGAAATCCTGACGGTGGCAAGAACACTGGGTTGCCCAACGGCGGTTGGTTGAGGATGTCGTAAAGAGGCAGCACCCACAACGGGTCGCCGTGGACAGGATCTTTGGGATCAAAACGGCTCAGTTCTGCTACACCTTGCCCTCTCAACCGAACAGCTGCTATCATGGCTGCAGCGCGGGCGTGACCTTCTTCCCACGCTGGAAAACTGAGCAACAACGGACCGCGAAAAGCATGCAGCAATTGGTGCAACAAGTTGAACCAATCGTAACCCCGTTGCGGCACGAACTCTGGCAATCGGATTTCGTCCGTCACTGCATTGTAGACGCCGCCGTCCAGAGCATCCAACGCCTCGTCTAACACAATCGTGACCGTTCGGGTTGCACCCGGAGGCGAAGCAATCGGTGGACCGTAAATGTCTGTTAAGACTGGCATGGCGCGGGTGAGGAACGAACGGATTTGGGCCTCCACAGTGCTGGGGAAGTTTTCGAAGCGAAACTGTAAAGTGCCAGCGCCAAAAGTTTGGCGGCTGCGGTTGGAAGCATCGTCGGCTGCGACAACCAAAGTGTCTACCCCAATAGGTTGTCCGGGCTTCCAAATGCCATGTCGGACGAACCATTCTCTCACGCGTGGTTGGTTGAAGCGCAACAGAGAGTCCCGTTGCAATACTTGCTGGCGTGCCAAAGTGCGGATTTGCGTTGCTGTCAAGTTGCGGATTGGTACTCCGATAGCTCCCACCACACCTTTTGCCCTTCCTGCGAAAGGGCGCGTGTCCAATAACTGCCACGCTTGCTGTGCCGAAGCAGGAAGAAGTAAGCAAATTGTCAAGAGCGCGCTAAGGATGCATGCGAGTTGCTTAGTCACCCACAATCACCACCCGTCGGACTGCGCTGACGGTGAAGGCTCGAGCGTTGCGCCAATCCCGTTGGTCCGTGCCTATAACCAACCACCAATAGGTTTTGCCTTGCAGCAGCCGTTGCCCGTCATAAACGGCTTGGGTGCTGCCCGCAATTGCGTCGGTGCTCCAGAGGGGTTCACCCAAAAGGAGCGCTTCCAAGTCGCGATAAAGTTGCACGAAGTAAAATGGCACTTCGCCCCCGACCGGTGTCCAACGGAACCGAAGTTGTGATTGAGGCAACTCTCCATTGTCGGCAGGCTCCAGCAAACGCACAGGTGGCAAAAAAGTGGCTTCCGCAGGTTCACTGCGGTTGGTTTCCCGCCCATCAAGGGAAATAGCGCTGACAGCGTAGCGGTAGGTTTGCCCAGGTGAGAAGTCAAAAGCGATGTCTTCGGCAACCGTTTGTTCAGGTTCGTCAACCATCAATCGCAACTTCCATCCCGATTGGGTAGGCACGCTGCGGTAAATACGATAGCCCAATAGCCCTTGCGACGGAATGGCCAAAGGCGGTTGCCATCCGATGCCTACACCACCGAGGAAACCTTCGGGGAAGAACCGGGTTGCAGGGCGCTTGAGCCTTGACAACTTGGCTAACATGTTGGCTGCTGGGTGACCGCACTGTCGCAACCATTGCGCCAACACTTGCCGATAAAACTCCCTTGGTTCCCCGTCCCTTGTCCCCCGGCTCCTTCCCGGAACAAATTCTGCTGGCAAGGTGTAGGCGATAGCGAACACCTGCGTGGGGGGTTGAAGGGTTGGCACATTGGCTAATGGCGGGAGCACTACCTCCACGACAGTGCGCTCACCTACTTGCACCATTGCTTCGATTTGCACTGCTTGGTAACCTTGTTTGCGGACAAACAAAACTTGTTTTGCTGCAGGCACATTCTCCAACACGAACCGACCTTGCCGGTCTGTTAAGGTGCGGCGGCTGGTGAGCACGAAGTCCAGATCAGCAGCGTAGTAAAGCAATGCCACTTGCGCTTCAGGCACAGGTTGGTTGTTTGGTGCCTTGACAATCCCTTCCACTGTGCCTAACAAATCGATGGGGAACACCACCAGCGACACATTTGTCCGCTGCCCCGCTTGCACCACCACTTGATCCACCTGCCCCACTTCCAATGCCCCTTCTACCGTCATAGCGGCTGCAACTGTGTAAGTGCCCGGAGGCAGCGGTGGGAAATGGAACAAGCCGAAGGAATTGGTTTTCGTTTCTGCCACGAGTTGTCCCTGCGGCGTGCGCACCTGAACAGTTGCTCCTGATGGTGTAGCGCCAAAGCGGTCATACACAACGCCAATGAGCATTCCTCGGTTAGGTGGAGACAAAACAAGGTGCACTTCCCGTTGTTCGCCTGCAGGGACAAACACTGTGTCGTAAGCGGGTAAGTAGCCTGTCAACTCAGCTTTCACAGCGTGAGCAGATGGGGAAACTGACAAGGTAGCAGGTGTTATCTGCCCTGTGTCCGTCCCATCGAGGAAGATGCGTGCCCCACTTGGTTCCGAAGTGATGCGCAACACTCCATTGGGTTCCGACTTCGGTCGCAAGCGGGCTTGCACGATCACCGAACCCTCACGGGTTCGTTCCACCCATTGGTGCCAATCGTGATAGCCATCTAACCGCAAAGTGAGCAAATGAGGCTGCCCTTCCACAAGGGGCAAACTGAAGGGGATTGGGGTAGTGCCTATTGGCGCAGAACGAAAACTTGTTGCCCGCCCATCCAACAAAACTTCTGCACCCGGCGGCGACGATTGGACCGCAATGGTGAACGCAGCCGACCCGTTTGTCGGCGGTCGTGGCGTCCCATTATTCCCACCACCCCCGCACCCGAAAAGGAGAAGAGAAGGCAATGAGACAACGATAGCCCAAAAGCGCATGGCGATCGCAGTCACCCCTTGATGCATTTTGCTCTCCAGTAGCACCCACAGCGGGGGCATAGGAAAGTTACCCACTCTTCAGCAAGGCTAAGCCATCAGCGAAAATTTGCCTTTGCCCAACCCTACTTGCTACTAAACGCATGGGAGGTAACCGTTCAAAAGTCGGTGGTAGAGCAAGAGCCTGCAAGCCTTGTTGCCTTCGGTGCTGGTGGCTCTTTCCTCTCAGAGGCCAATGCTCCTGCATCGCCGAGGAAGGGAACGAACTCAGCGCCTCGGGAGAGGCACCTTAAGTTCCTGCAAGTATCTCCTCCGGTCAGCCAACAGAGTTTGAGCGATCACTGCCACCAGAGAGTAAACCTGTTAGCACGGACTTCTAAACGATCCCACTGTTACTGCACAGGGGTGGGTTGAGGGTTCGTCCAGTCCACCCAGAGGCGACAGATGACCGAATGATCCCGCCGCCGCAAGGCGAAGACAATAGCTTTGCCATCAGGCTGCACTGATGGCTCCATCGCCCAGTAACCCAGAGGGCATTCGGTAAGGCGAAAGAGTTTACGGTCTGAAAGGCGCAATGCCCAAAGGTCCCGGGAAGTTGGTCCAGCGATCAAAGATTTTTGGCGAGTGAAGACAACAAATTGACCGTTGGGCGTCCAGCAAGGAGCATCTTCATCCGTTTCGGATGCTTGCCACAAGGGACGGGCAGTCCCTCTTTTGGCATCTATGAGCCACAAATCGTTGTTCATGACACAAACGATTGTTTTGCCGTCTGGCGACCAAGCCCCTGAGCGAGCATTTCGGGGACCGAATGGGCGTGTAGTCTTGGTTTTTGTGTCCCAAACCCACAAGGAGGTTTCCTTGAGGCTGGCGCGAGTGAACAGCAAGTATCGCCCATCTGGCGACCAATCCGACCGCACATGGTTATCCTGATGAGGGGTCAAGCAGTCCCAACGCCCTGTCTCTAAGTCTAAGAGGATCAAGTGAACGCCACTGACCTGCAAGTTGTCTGGGTGATAGTGCAAGGCGGAAAAGGACAGTTTGCTTCCATCAGGGGACCAAGCGGGATGGGAAAACATCACCAACTTAGAAGAAGGGGAAATGGGGGTGATGCGGTTGGTGGCAAAATCCAAAAGCATTAATTGCCGGAATCGGATGAACGCCAGTTGAGAACCATCAGGTGAAACTGACGGCTGGAAGTCTATCTGGAACTCCGGACGAGTGACAAACTCCACCGGGGAACGGTTTCTCTGTTGGGACAAGCCGATGAGAGAGGCTAATACCAACGCAAAACCCGCTCCAAAGCACCACCATAGCCGTCGCATCTTCTTCCCTCCCGTAGTGCAGTCTACCAACCGCTCATCGCTTAGCGGATAGGCGTGCTATGATTTTGCCAGCCCAATAGACGGGATGCTACCAGCAAGGAGGCGAATTAAATGACTGCCCTTTGGGAAGCCCTATGGGCAACCGATCCAGAACTGTTTGAAGCAATTCTTGCTGATGTGGAGCGGCAAAACCGGAACATCAACCTCATCGCCAGCGAAAACTACACCAGCCCGGCAGTGTTAGCGGCTCTGGCTAATCCGATGCAAAACAAGTATGCCGAAGGATATCCCGGGCGCCGCTACTACGGTGGTTGCGACTTTGTAGACATTGCGGAACAGCTGGCCATAGAGCGCGCCAAGCAACTCTTTGGGGCTGATCACGCAAATGTCCAACCCCATGCGGGTGTCCAAGCTAACATGGCGGTTTACTTCGCTTGCTTGCAGCCAGGCGATGTGATCTTGTCTCCCGCATTGGCGCACGGGGGACACCTCTCCCACGGAGCCCCAGTGACCGCTGTTGGCAAGTTGTATCGGGTGGTCACCTACGGCGTGCGGCAAGATACTGAAACCATTGACTTTGACCAAGTCCGTCGATTGGCGCAAGAGCACAAGCCTAAACTCATCGTCTGCGGCTATTCGGCTTACTCACGCACAGTGGAATTTGACAAGTTCCGAGAGATCGCTGACGAAGTAGGCGCATTGGTTCTGGCAGACATTGCCCACATCTCAGGATTGGTAGCAGCTGGCGCTCACCCTTCCCCCGTGCCTTATTGCGAATTTGTGACCTCTACTACCCACAAGACCCTTCGGGGTCCTCGGGGAGCATTGATCTTGTGCAAGTCCGATTGGGCACAAGCCATTGACAAATCTGTCTTCCCCGGTTCTCAAGGTGGTCCTTTCATGCATGTGATTGCTGCTAAAGCCGTCGCTTTCAAGGAAGCCATGACAGAAGAGTTCCGACAAGACCAGTTCCAAACGGTGGCAAACGCCAAGACCCTTGCTGAAGAACTGCAGCGGCATGGCTTCCGCATCGTCTCCGGTGGCACAGATAATCACTTGATGCTCGTGGACTTGCGCCCGTTTAATCCTGACTTGACAGGAGCAGACGCAGAAAAGTTGCTCCAAAGAGCACGCATCATCGTCAACAAGAACGCTATCCCCTTTGACGAGCGCCCACCAATGAAAGCGTCGGGTATTCGCCTTGGGACGCCGGCATGCACCACCCGAGGGATGAGAGAAGACGAAATGCGCCAAATCGCTCGTTGGATCGCTCAAGTGCTCCGCAACCCCAGCGATGAGGTCATTGAGCGGGTGGGCAATGAAGTGTTGGAAATGTGCCAACAATTCCCTGTCTACACGGACTTGTGGGAAATCCTGAAAGCCGTTCGGTCTGGCGCACCCGTCAAGGCGCAATGACAAGGCAAGGATTCACTGCTCCTAAAGTGATGCTGAAAAGCAGCAACGACCCAACCCAGAGGCTAATCCTGTGAAGCCCTTTCTGAGCGTGTGAGGACTTCCTTGGGCTTGATAAGCAAAAGCGCTCCCAACAGCATTTCCAAAACGCACAGCATAAGGACAACGCGCCAGCCAAACCCACTACCCCAAAGAGCATTTGCCCAATCCCCTAACTTGCCAGCAAGGGCAGGACCTAACACCTGCGGGAGGGTGAAGGCGAATTGCCAAAGGGCAAAAAATTTTCCCCCACTTCCTTTAGGCATCAGATTTACTGCCCATGCCCAGTTAGCGACGGCAAAAAGTCCCGACCCGCAGCCGAAGAGGACAGCAGGTAGCCAAGTCATGGGGAAACTCTTGGCGAACACAAACAAAATGCCCCCAACGCCTGAGACCAAAGCAGCAGCAAAACACAACTTCCGCTTGCTCATTTGATCTGCCAACCGTCCGCCAAGAAGCACACTGGGCACACTCACAACGGTCACTAACAACCCCAGTTGCATCGTTGCTAAAGCAGGATCCGGAACTCGCAAGGTATCGGCAAGAAACCACCGAAGGAAAGCGACAGCGGTGTAGAAGCCCAAATTGAGGAAAAACCGGGAGCCCAAAAGCCAAAGAAAATCAGCGTGTTTACGCAAAGGCAGCTGATAAGCGCTAACAAGGCGTTGATAGAATGAAGAGGGCGGCGCTGAGGTAGGTTGATCTGGCAAGGTGATCGTGATCAAGGTGATGATCACCAACAAAACCGAAATGCCGAGGGTGAACCAAAGAAGTCCCAGAGTCTCCGCCGCTTCTTTGCTAACGGTTCCTCCCCACTGCTGCCAGAAAGTGGGGCTTAGAAGGGTGCCGATAGCTATCACTCCGATCACTTGCCCCACAAGGGACCAAAAGCCCACTTGAGCCGAAGCCGCTCCATGGCGCTCTGGTGGCACCAAGTCAGACAGGAGGGCACGGGTTGGCGGCACCGCAATGTTGAGCCACCATTGAGTTAAGGCGAAACAAATTACCACCAACCAGAACCGATCCAACCATGCGTAACCAAAAAGGAAAGGCAACGCAAGGAATGTCCCAAGCACCAAAAAGGGTCGGCGCCGCCCCCAAGGATGGGCGCACTGGTCGCTAAGAGGCCCCGCAACCACTTGACTGGCAAGGGAAAGGGTTGCGCCAATAGCCGTCAAGATCGCTAAGGCGCTTCCTTTCCCCTCCGCTGGCACAAGGTGCTCCACCCGCACCTGCAACCCTTGCGTCAACAGTGCCGTCCATAAGCAATTGAACGGTAACCACCAAAGCCCTAACCGAACGAAGGTCCAAGTTTCTCCAGACATCCCTCGCTTCCCCCATCACGAAGTTCTTTGCCACAACGATCGGCGATGCTCTCGACCTCTCTCCGTCAAGCCCCTCACTTGGTAGGCAACGACGGGGTGTTCTAACCCGCGCACTGTCAAGGGTCCGACAGGTTCGGCTACGACCAAAGGAGCCACTCGTTCGTAAGTGCTTTCGCTGATTAGCAAAGTTGCCCCTACTTCCTTGGTCAACTGCTCCAAGCGTTGAGCAAGGTTAACAGTTACGCCTAAAGCAGTTAGTTCCTTTCGCCACTCCGAGCCTATCTCTCCGATGATAGCGCTTCCCGTATGGATGCCTATCCCAATCCGCAAAGGCGTTCCAGTCACTTGCTCCCATTCCCAGTTCACAGTGGACAACTCTTCCACCATTTGCCATGCGCACAGCACGGCTCGTTGGGGGTGGTCATCTTGGTTCGGGAGCACCCCAAACAACACCATCATGCCATCCCCCAAAAACTTATCCACAACACCACCATACAGCTGGACAATTTCTGTCATACGGGTGAAGTAGGAACTGAGAAGAGCAACCACTTCGTAAGGAGGCAGCGTTGCCGCTATAGGGGTGAAGCCACGAATGTCGGAGAAGAACACGGTGATCTCTCGTCGCTCCCCTGTCCGAAACCTCTCTGGTGCAGTCAAAAGTTCCTCAGTGATTGGTTGTGCTAAGAAGGCTTGGATCTGCTTGATGTGTTCCCATTGGGCTTCCAACAGCAAGCCCATGACCACGAGGAAGGCAAAAAGGCCAGCAAGCAAAAGGGGTAGAGGAGGGAAGATCAGCCCAACATGAAGCAACCCAAGGGGCACAACATAAGCGCTAAGCATGCTAACCCCAAAAGCGAGCCAACAAAGCCGAGGACGACGAAAAAACGCTACGACCCCAAACAGAATGCCTAAAAAGAGAGCTGCAAGGAATTGCCCAAGGAGAGAGGCGTAATGGGGGCTCTGTCCTGTCAAGAGGGCATTGATCGCGGCGGCGTGGATTTCTATCCCGTAGGCTAATGGATCCGTCGGTGTAGGCAAGCGATCAGTCAAGCCGGAGGCCACCATTCCCACCAAAACCAGTTTGCCCTGCACCGCTACGCGGTCAAAATCCCCCTCCAAAACCCGAACAAAGGAGAGGTTAGGGAATCCCACTCGCCCGGGAGAAGGTGGTGGCAGAACAGGCACATCCCAATCTGCTCCCAACTTGATTTGTTGATCGGGCCAACGCAAAGCACGCAGTCCTAATTGGGGCAAACCCTTCCAAACTGTTACCGATGCCAAAGCGAGGGATGGGATGGCTCGGCGGCTTTGTCCTTGCTGCACCAGCAAAGGAAGTGTGCGGCAAACCCCGTCCCGATCAGGAAACGGATAGACAAACCCAACAGCTGCGCACGCATTTAACAACGGTTCTGGCGGCAAGGTGATGGTGGTAGCGCGCAGAGGTAAGGCGGAAGGTGGAGCCAACAACAGGCGTGACGGCAACTTCTTTTTACCCTCCCTTGATAAGTTCACACCTAAGACCACTTTGCCAAACCGTTTCATCGCTTGAGCGAGAAATGCGTCCGAAGGGGTAGGTTCTACAAAGAGGAGATCAAATGCGACCGCTTTTGCACCTGCTTCCCTCAGCCTGTCTATGAGTTGGGCGTAAAGGCGACGGTCAAAAGGGAACCGACCTAACGCTTGAAGGCTTGCATCGTCAATCACCACCAGAACCAAATCGGGGCTAAGGGGAACTGCTGTTTGTTGCAAAAACCCATCGGTGACTTTAGCACTAAACCAGTAAAGGGGTGTGAAGTGGACCGCTGAGAAACTGAGCAGCGCCCCCGCAAGACTGAAAACTAACCACTTGAAATGGAACCCAACACTGCGCATCGTTGTCACCGTTATCAGTTTAGCAGGAGCAGCCTTATCGGGCATAATACCAGCAGGCGTGCAAAGGAGGTGTCGTTCCATGCGGTTAGGTTCGGCGCTTTTGCTGTTAGGTCTGGTGGCATTGACTTTGTTCATCTTCGGTTCCATAGAGACCTTGCGCATCGCGCCAAAAGTTGCCCAAGTGACGCAGCTGAAAGGCACAGCCGTCGCTCTCCTACCCTCCAAATCTGGACGGCAGCGAACCGTTGAGCGACCATTGAGTGTCGGAACTCTGGTGCTGACAGGCACAGTCATCCGCACAGGCAAGGACAGTCAAGTCACTTTGGAATGGGTGGACGAAGTGGAATTGAAAATTGGTCCAGAGACAGAGATGAAAGTGCTCCGCACCTCTTACGACCGCTCCACAAAAGCTTTGGAAGGTCTCTTTCGCTTGGATTTGGGCAAGGTTCTTGTGGACATCAAACGACAACTCCCCGCTCGCTCCCGTTTGGAGTTGGAAACACCTGCCATCACTGCTGCCGTGCGGGGCACAACCTTTGAGGTGACAGTGGCACCTGACGGCACCACAACGGTAGTCGTTTTCAAAGGGGAAGTCGCTGTGCGAACAGCCAAAGGAGGGCAGGAGGTCGCCTTAACAGCAGGCAGGCACCTCGTGGTTTCTCCGGAAGGAACTCAAACGATTCAAACGCCTTGACAAAAACCTAAGCTGCTTCCTTGATCCCTAAACGAAAAAGAACCCGACAGCGCTGCTCCCTTTGAGCGAGGCACTGTCGGGTTCGGGCTTTTTACACCCGAAAGGATTTTGCCGCTAATCCCTACCAGACTTGCTGCTATTGGGTGTAAGCGCATTCAGCGCTTGGGTTAGGGTAGGGGCGAGCTGGCACATCTTCGCCCCACATGTCCCGATCGCGCAGGTATTGCATGAAGTGTGACCACTTGGCGTGCCCATCTGCATAGATCACATTCATCCCGTCAGTGTGTCGCCGGGCACCCGCCACATTATACCAACGGGTTTGATCAGCGCAGGATCCCAGACCAGAGTGCGTGTCCCAAGTGCCATCGGGATCGCAGTCCATGTTGAATGGCCACTCCAATGGGTTGAAGAAAAGAAGCGAACCTTGAGAGTCCGCAAAGGCTGCTACATTTGCAGGGCGTGGGATTTCAGCTAACGCCGCCGAATTTACCCGGGACCCCGAAACGCAAGCGATGCGAATGATGCCTCGCTGAACACCATAATTGGCTCCAATTGCCATATTGCAAAACGGTCCCGCTGTCAGGCTTGGGCAAGGAAAAACATACGGACCAGCGTAACTGGGGCAGCGGAAAATTTGCGTGTTTTTGATGTAAGGCTGCAGGAGACCCGGCCAGCGACAAAGGTGCAAGGGACAAGGAGCCAAGCGAGTGGGGTCGTCAGCGCTCGGCAGCATTAGGCGGGTGTAGGGAAAGCCGTAAGCAAACGGAACCAAAATCTCATCGTAGTCCTGAGTGTATTGTTGGAGCGCTAACCCCATCTGGCGGGTGTGAGAGAGACACTGGGTTTGTCGCGCTTTCTCCCTTGCGCGGCTAAACACGGGAAACAAGATGGCAGCAAGGATCGCAATGATGGCAATCACTACCAAAAGCTCAATCAAGGTAAAACCACGCAAAGAGGTGGCGTGGAAAGTGCGCTGCATCATCACACATCCCTCCTTGACTTGCGTTGTTACAATAATCCAGAGGCGCAAGACATTGATGACAAGCTCTCCCTCTGGGTTGAAAAAAAGCGCAAATTTGCCTACAGGAGAGAGGCGAATATTGACCTCAAGGCGGCGTATTTTGACCTCACTCGGGGTGCCACAATTCCCCCGACCAATTAAGGGAAAAGTTTTGTGCGCCGTTGCATCCTGCTAACTGCCAGTCAGGACGGATAGGCTCTGTTTTACTTCGTCCCTTTGTTCACCGTCACCAATCTCACTAAGCATCTAAGACTGCCTATCGTGGACATCCCAAGGTGTGGGGAAAGTCTCTTACTTGCGCCCAAAGTGATCCTTCAAACTTTGGTGGTTGACCGTGAGAGATAATTGCGGGAAACTGGAGAGCACCTCTCCCGAGGCGCCGAATTAATCCCGAAAGCAGAAGAGCTATCCGCTCTGCAGATGGTAAAAACTTGCAGGCTCCTTCTCTAAACCACCGACTTTTGGACGGTTACTGAAAGCGCTATCTTTCCTTCGCTTGCTGCTTGTGTTATGCTTTTAGCGTCCCAAGCAATGGCGCTTGGGGAGACGAAGGGCAAGGGAGCCCTCTGACCGAGGTCGTGTTTTTATGCGATGCTCGGTAAGAGGGCTCTTCGCTTTTATGGGGTGACTTTGGTCAAGTAAGTTGCAACGACCTCTATCTGTCGTTGTGGCCCTTGTCCATGCCATTAAAGTGATGGCTGGGAGAGTGCTTTCAGAGTCGAAACCCTGTTGCTGTGCTGGAAATTTCAACGCTAAAAAAGGGAGGTGTAGAGGGTCGCAGCAAGCGTCACTGCGACTTACTGGTCATGGTGTGGCTGCCATTGTTTGCTTTAGGTGCGATGCTGATGGAAGCAGGTATGGGACGAGCCAAGGGCGCCTTTCATTGCTTTGTCAAGGGCTTTACCGCCCTTGCAGTTGGCTTCCTTTTAGGTAGCGTGGGGGCTAATGAGCAAGGGGCTTTGTGGTGCGCCCTTGCAGCACTTCTGGCAACGATTGGTTTGAGTGACCGCATCACTTTGACGGGCGCTGTAGGATTGGCAGTCATCGTGGCTCTGGTGCACCGCGTGGTGACGCTGCTGGACCGTTTGATCGGCTTAGCAGGAACAGTTTCATTGCCTGCTTCCTTGGCAGGTTTGACAGGAGTGCGGGATTGGTTGGTTGCTTTTTGGCAACCCGATTACGCAGGTGTTTGGGCAGTGCACGCCTTGGCGGGAGGGGCTGCGTTGGGAGCATTGGCAGTCGTTGGACCAAGGGTCGGTCGCTACAACAAAAACGGGTCGCCTGCTCCCATGCCACCTCATAACTTGCCGTTAGCAGGTTTGGGCGTTTTCTTCCTTTGGGTGGGGGGTCAAGGCTTTTCGCAGCCTTTGTGGTTAGGCGCTTCCCAAGCAGGATTTGTTGCCTTTTTGGCGGCTTTGCTCTGGACCAAGTGGCGCTTCGGTAAGACAGACCCATCTTTTGCTTTCTCCGCTTTTTGGGCAGGGTTGGTGGCAGGGTTGGCAGTGGGCACCACTGCATGGCTGCCCCTAACAGTTGCTGGGGCACTCAGTGGCATTAGCGCCGTCGCTCTTTCTATTGCCCTTGATCGCCGTTTCATTGACGATCCGGTTGGTGTGGTGACAGCGGAGGGAGTAGCGCCTCTAATTGGTTTGCTCGCTCTTTGGGGCACAGGAAGCGCTTCTTTCGGTCTTGGCGCTATCAGCTGGGCAGTGGCGTTCTTGAGTGGTTGGGCAGCAGCGCGGGTAGTCTGTCGGGGCATGGCGTTGGTAGGGCTGCTTCGTCTCGCCCCTATGGACGAGTTCGTTGGGGTGGATCAGCGGCTTTACGGCATCGCCGCTTACCCCGAGTTTGAACTGAGGGAAGCCTAAACGAGCAAAAAACTCTCAAGGAGGGATGAGTTGTGGCACGCAACCATGTTCGGTCGCCAGAAGAAGTTATCCGCATGGCGCGGGAAGCAGGGGTGCAGTTTGTTGACCTGCGCTTCACAGACTTGCCCGGAGTCTGGCAGCACTTCAGCATTCCTGTCCGTGAGCTGACGGAGGATTTGTTTGAGGAGGGCATCGGCTTTGATGGTTCGTCCATCAAAGGCTTTCAGGAGATCCACGAGAGTGACATGATTTTGGTGCCTGACCCCGACACCGCCTTCGTTGACCCTGTGTTGGAAGTGCCCACTTTGGTGCTGATCTGCAATGTCTACGATCCCATCACCCGTGAGCCTTACACTCGCGATGCCCGCTACATTGCTCAGAAGGCGGAGCAATTTTTGTTGGCGTCGGGCATTGCTGACCGAAGTTATTGGGGACCGGAGGCAGAGTTCTTCCTTTTTGACGATGTCCGCTACGACTACAAAGCGAACGAAGGGTTCTTCCGCATTGACAGCCGCGAAGGGATTTGGAATAGCGGTCGGGACGAGCGTCCCAACTTGGGCTACAAGATCCGTCACAAGGAGGGCTACTTCCCTGTGCCTCCTACGGACACTTTGCAAGATGTGCGGTCGAAGATTGTGTTGGCTTTGGAAAAAGCTGGTGTGCCAGTAGAAGTGCACCACCACGAAGTTGCGACAGCAGGGCAATGCGAAATTGACATCCGCTACGATACCTTAGTGCGGACAGCCGATCGGTTGCAGGTCTACAAATACATTGTCAAGATGGTGGCTCGCCAACACGGTTTGGTGGCGACTTTTATGCCGAAGCCCATGTTTGGTGACAATGGTTCAGGGATGCACACCCACCAGAGCCTGTGGAAAGGCAACACGAACCTGTTTTATAGCGAACGGGGTTATGCCCAACTGTCGGACATCGCCCGATACTACATTGGTGGGTTGCTCCGCCATGCTCCTGCCTTGTTAGCCTTCTGCGCACCGACAACTAACTCCTATCGGCGGTTAGTGCCCGGTTACGAAGCCCCAGTTAACATTGCCTACTCGCAGCGCAACCGATCAGCATGTGTTCGCATTCCCGTTTACTCGCGTAGTCCTCAAGCAAAGCGGATAGAGTTTCGCCCACCTGATCCATCATGCAACCCTTACCTTGCTTTTGCAGCAATGTTGATGGCAGGATTGGACGGCATCCTCAACCGCATTGACCCGGGCGAACCAATGGACAAAAACCTGTATGACTTGCCTCCTGAAGAGCGACGAAACATCAAGTCCCTTCCCGGCTCCCTCCATGGGGTATTGGACGCTTTGGAAGAAGACCACCAGTTTCTGTTGCGGGGCGATGTGTTCACGCGGGATGTCCTTGAAGTTTGGATCGCCCTCAAGCGCAAAGAAGCCAACGAAGTGAACATCCGCCCTCACCCTTACGAGTTCTACCTTTACCTTGATGTTTGATGTGTGATCGCTGCATGCGATGCTCACTGGGAGGGGGCATAAGCCCCTTCCCAGTTTTTGAGACCTATTCACCGAGAACGAGGGAACGATCACCTTTACAGGGGAGAACAGGTCGCTTTGGTGGAGTTAGATAGCGAAGGTAGGCGCGGCGAGCCATAGACACGGGTCTGGAGGTGTATCCCAGTCAAAGTTCTGCTTGCGGCTCATGCCCTTACGACTGCTGATTGGTAGCCTTTGGTCAAGGACAAGCGAGTCAACCTCTCTTCGCCCTTGCGGCAAAATGTAGTCGGATTGCCCGTTATCGCTTTCCGTTTTGTCAGTCCACCAGTAGAAAGGGGATGGCGCTGATGCGGTTGCTGCAGTTTTTCCTGCCTGAGTTGGGAAAACGGGTTGGCGTGATGGAAGGCGAAATGGTGGTGGACATCACGGAGGTTGTCCCCAGCACCCTAACTCTGTTGGAACAAGCCGTCGCAAACGACCGCAGTTTGGAAGAGGAGGCAAGGGCTGCTTTGGCAGCAGCGCAAAACAAGGGGGCGCCGAAGATTGCGTGGTCAACGCTGCAAAATGCCCCTTCTTCAGAAGTGCCTCATTTGTTGCTGCCGATAGATGCCCCCGAGGTTTGGGGTGCGGGCGTCACCTACAAGCGCAGCGCTGAAGAGCGAGATTTGGATAGCCAAACAGACATTTATACTCGCGTTTACTTCAGCGAACGACCAGAATTGTTCTTCAAAGCAACTTTGTCCCGCTGTGCTTTGCCCTACGGTGACATCGGAATTCGTAGCGATTCGCAGTTCACCGCTGTGGAAGCCGAAGTGGCAGTGGTGCTTGGTGCAAACGACCAACCTATCGCGTTCTTGCTGTGCAATGATGTGAGTGCTTGGGACATTGAGCGGGTCAACCCCCTTTACTTGCCCCAGTCCAAAATCTTCCGCGGCTGTTGCTCGTTCGGACCGCTGTTGGTGACAAGGGAGCAAGTAGGCGATCCGTATGCCATCCCTGTGCGTTGTCGGATTATCCGCGGTGGTGCGGTCATTTTTGAGGGCGAAGCCAGCACGGAACAATTGAACCGGCGCTTTGAAGACCTAATCGCATTCCTGCGCCGTGACAACCCAACTCCCATCGGCACTGTCTTAACCACTGGCACAGGCATTATGCCGCCACCCGAAGCAGCGTTGCGTGAGGGTGACATTGTGGAGATTGAGAGCCCTCAGTTGGGAAAACTGGTGAACCGCGTCCGTCAATGGTGAGGTTTGCCGAATCAGTTTCGTTGTGCCAAAATGGGGAAACGTTGGGGAGGTCGGGGCTTTCTCAAACGGGTGATGGGTGATGGTTTTGCTGCGGGATGTTACAGTGCGCTACGACAACGGCGTGACCGCTCTCCAACAAGTTAGCCTGACGGTAGAAAAAAGCGAGTTCGTGTTCCTTGTCGGTCCAACGGGGTCGGGGAAGACGACTTTGCTGCGGTTGCTCACCCGTGAATTGGTTCCCACCGAAGGGCAAGTGATCGTGGCAGGGAAAGAATTGCAGCGTCTTAAAGCCTCTCAAGTGCCCTACCTGCGTCGGCTCATCGGTGCTGTGTTCCAAGACATCTTGCTTCTACCTGACCGCACAGTCTGGGAGAATGTAGCCTTTGCCTTGCGAGTCACTGGTGCTTCCTCGGGAGAAATCGCTCGCGAAGTTCCCAAAGCGTTGGAAACAGTTGGAATGCTCCACAAGGCGAAGGAGTTTCCCGCCGCTTTGTCAGGTGGTGAGAAGCAAAAAGTGGCATTGGCACGGGCACTGGTAGTCAAGCCCTTGCTGCTAATTGCTGACGAACCGACAGGGAACTTAGATCCCACCTCGTCGTTGGAGATCGTAGACTTGCTGTTGCGGATTAACCGCCAAGGCACGACTGTGATCATGGCGACGCACGACAAAACCATCGTAGACGCCTATCGCAAGCGGGTGGTGGAACTGGTCAAAGGACGAATTGTTCGGGACGAGTTGCGTGGGGTGTTTCGGCGTGAGTTGGCTTAGCCTGCTCGCTTTCTTTTTGGAAGAAGCATTGGTCAATTTGCGGCGGCACGGTTTAGTCACTTTTGCCACCGTCACTACAGTCGCTGTGACCATTGGGGTTTGGGTTTTCTTCGCTTTGGAATCTCAAGCGTGGGAGCGCCTGCTCTTCTGGGAGGGGCAAAAACTGGATCAACTGTGTGTGTTCCTCAAGCCTGAGGTGAATGAAACGGCAGCGCAAAAGGTCATGGAAAAAGTTCAAGCGCTCCCGCAGGTGCGACAAGTTCGGTTCGTCCACAAGCGCGAGGGTTTGGAAAAATTGCAACGGCTATTTGGCAACTCGGTGCCGTTGGAAGACTTGGTAGGGCACAACCCACTGCCTCATGCCATAGAGGTATTCTGTCGCTCGCCTGCCGATGCCGCTGCTTGTGCAGCGCAAATCAAGCAACTGCCCGAAGTGGACGAAATAACCTTCCCTGCTGTGGCGGTGCAGCGGTATTTGCAGTTAGTCCGAAGCATCCGTTGGCGCAATCACTTCCTTTCTTTGCTGTTGGCAGTCATTGCCTTCGTGCTGATCTTCAACGCTTTGAGGGTGAGTGTTTACGGTCGGCGCAATGAGATTCGCATCATGCAGTTGGTTGGGGCAACGGTTTGGACAGTGCGTGGTCCTTTGCTAATGGAGGGGCTCCTTTACGGCATCTTGGGGGCGTTGGGCACCTTGCTCCTGACCAAGGTGTTGCTTGCCTTAAACCAAGCATTCCCAACGCCGACGACTTACTGGGTTGGGCTGTGGGGCGATTGGAACCAATGGCGCTTGCTTCTGCAAGAGGTTCAGCTGGACAGCGTGTTTGCCAGCCAAGTTTTGCTGATGGGGATGGGGTTGAGTTTTTTGAGTGCTTTGATTGCAGCGGTTCGGTTGGTCCGACCGACCTGATCTTTAGGTTCCCTTCCAGAAGAATTTAGGGCAAAATTTTCCCTTGACTACGGGCGATCCTTGGTTTGAGGTGAGGCGGATGCGTGCTTTGGGTTTGAGTTTGGCAATGCTTTTGGTTTTGGCATCGCTGGGATATGGCTGGGAATGGCGATCCCTCTTGTCACGGGGCAAAACGCCCAACCTATCGTTGCTCCAAAAGCGACAGCAGGAGTTGGAACGACGGAAACAGATGGCAAAGCGAAAGGTGCGAGAGATGCGCAAGAAGGAGCGCTCCCTCTCCGAACAACTGCGCACCACCCGGGCGCGAATCCAAAGAGCTAAGTCTCGCTTGGCAGCATTGAACCGAGAGTATGCCCGAGTTTCCCAACAACTAAGTCAAACGCGTGTCCGCTTGGAACAAGTGCGGGCAAAACTTTCCCGCCACCGAACATTGTTGGCAGAAAGACTGCGTCAACTTTACAAGCGTCCGCCCAGCGACTATGTGGCGTTTGTGTTGGATGCTCATGACCTTGAGGACGCTGCTATCCGCACCTACGCTTTCCAACGAATTGTCCATCACGACGAAACCATTATTGTCAGCACTCACCAAGCGAAGGAGGAGTTGGAAACATACGAGTCCCGATTGAGGAGCCAACAAGCCCGGTTGGCATCGCTGCGGCAAGCCATTGCAGAGCAAACAAAGGAGTTGAAGGAGGCAGAAGCTGAACAGGCTGCCCTGTTGCGTCGGGTTCAAACAGAGCGACAAACCTACGAACGGTGGATTGAGGAATGGGAGGAAGAATCCCGCGCTATTGCGTCCCTGTTGCGACGATTGCAACGCTCCCAGCGATCCCGTTCCATAACCCCTTGGACAGGTTCTTTGTTGCGCCCTGTCAATGGTTCCATTGTCTCTGGCTTTGGCTATCGCGTCCATCCGATTTTCCGGCGCGTCAAGTTCCATTACGGGGTGGACATTGCTGCTCCTTATGGCACACCGATTCGGGCAGCGGCTGACGGCGTGGTGGTGTTTGCAGGATGGCGCCGCGCTTACGGGATCACCGTCATCCTTGATCATGGCAACGGCTTAGCTACCCTTTACGCTCATTGCTCCCGAGTGTTAGTTAGCGAGGGGCAAACGGTCAAGCAAGGCGACATCATCGCTCTCGTCGGGAGCACTGGTTTGTCCACAGGACCGCACTTGCACTTTGAGGTTCGCCGCTACGGGGAACCCATCAATCCTTTAGCCGTGCGTTAGAATGAGAGTAGCGCTTGTTCAAGATAACGGAGGCGATTGTCACGATGGAGGAGCAACGACCCAAACCAATCCTGCCGACTCATAGTTGGGCACAACGGGTGTTTGGTCCTGTGGTGTTGCTGCTGATCTTGCTGTCCTTTGCAGCGGGGTATCAGTTAGGACAGCATCAACATAACCTCTCGCCCCTCCAAGTATCTATAGGACCGGGGTTGGTTCCCCTTCAACAAGAAACAACGGCTGCTCAAGCCAAATCAATTTCTCTTCGTCCCGTAGAGCGGTTAGCAGAAGTTTATGTCCGCTTGCAGCAATACTTCTACACCCCTGACAAACTGGATGAAAACCAACTCGTCTATGGAGCCATTAGTGGCTTGCTGCGCGCAACTGGTGATCAGTATACTCGCTACCTCAAGCCTGAGGACTTAGAGCAATTCACCGCTCGCAGTCAAGGCGAGTATGAAGGGATTGGTGCAGAGTTGACCATTGCAGTGGACCCGACGACGGGTGAGGAACGGTTGACCATCTTGAGTGTTTTCCCTGAGCAACCTGCTGACAAAGCGGGGTTGCGTCCCTTAGACCGCATCCTCAAGATCAACGGGGAACCAACAGACAAGATGACCTTGGACCAAGCCGTCAGCCGTATCCGAGGTCCACGAGGGACAACGGTCACCTTAATTATTCAGCGGGATACCATCCCAGAGCCTTTTGAGGTAACCCTAACGCGGCAGCGCATCCAAATCCCCGTTTTGCAGAAGCAGATGTTAGATGGACAAATAGGGTATATTCGGTTGCTGGAGTTTAATGAAAAGTCAGCGACCGAATTGAGCAAAGGGCTTGACGAGTTGCGGGCACAGGGGGCAAGAGCCTTGATCTTGGACCTTCGGCGAAACCCTGGGGGGTTGTTAGAAGCCGCTGTAGAAGTTGCCAGCCTTTTCGTCCCCAAGGGACCCATTGTTACTGTCAAGAGCCGAACAGAGGGAGATCAAGTCTATGAAGCCATTCCGTCCCTCTACAAGGGTTGGAAAGGTCCAATGGTTGTGTTGGTAGATGACCGAAGTGCCTCTGCCAGCGAAATTGTCGCAGGTGCCCTCAAAGACCACAAAGTGGCAGAGGTGTGGGGAACTAAAACCTTCGGTAAAGCCTCGGTGCAAACCGTAGTCAATTTGCGCGGCGGTGGTGCCCTCATCGTTACCACAGGCAGTTACCTAACGCCCAGTGGCTACGATATCCATGCTAACAGAGGCATAGAACCCGATCGCAAACTGGAGCCAACGCCAGAAGAGCGGGAACACGATGCCAAGTTGTCTGAGGTGTGGCTGGAACGGGGTAAAACCCACTTGGCTGCCGATGAACTGGAAGACGCCATCCTTTGCCTTGGGCGTGCTCGTCAGTTGAACCGAAACAACAAGGAAGCCTCTAAGTTGTATAACGATGCTGTCGCTCGGTTGGTGGAGCGGGAACGCTTGCGCACCTATGACGCTCAGTTGGAGCAAGTGCGAAAGATGCTGCTGCAAAAACTGGAAGGGCAACGACCAGCTCAAGCAACAAAGCCGTAAAGCCCAAACTCAACCAATACTCCACCCTTGTCGCTTCGTCTTAGGGCGCTTGGCAGGCGGGTGGTGACGGACATGGGGCTCCGTTGGGGTGAACGATTCCTGTATTGGTTAGTCATTGCAGGACTGTTGTTAGCCTTTGTGTGGCACCGTCGGACAACTTTGCCTGTTGCCATTTTTGTCAACGGTGTCCCTGTTGCGTGGCTTAGCCACCCGTCCTTAGCCGAACAAGCGATCCAGTTGGCTCGGGAAGAACTAAGGCGTCGCTATGGCTCTCAAGCGGAGTTTGCCGAAAGTGTGGAGACCGGGCGTTTGCCTTTGCCACCTAACCTGTCAGTTACCAGCCCAGCTGAAGCTGCCCAACAGCTGTTGCGGCGAGTTACGCCCGCTCAACAGGGATGGCTGATTGTGGTCAACGACCAACCTGTGGTAGCGCTTCCCAGCAAGCAGGAAGCGGAGCAGACCCTGGCGCTGGTGAAAGCCCAATTGATACCGGAAAAGATAACCTTGGTGCGCCCTCCTCGTTTCAAGGAGAAGGTGGTTGTGCGTAAGGGGAAAATGGTCGCAGACAAATTCTTCACTAACGCAGAAGAGGCTGCCCAACATCTTCTAAGCGGGTCCGTCCCGCCCCAATTCCACCTTGTCCAACCGGGGGAATTTGCGATCCGCATTGCTCGCCGCTACCAACTCTCATTGGAGGAACTGCAACGCCTCAACCCGGGCAAGGACCTCAATCGGTTGCGGGCGGGAGACAAGTTGTTGGTGCGACAGGGAAGCCCTTTGGTGACGGTCGTTTGCGTTTACCAAAAGGTGCAGAAAGAACCTATCCCGTTCCAAACTGAGCGTCGGTTTGCCCCTCACTTGCCCGGGGGGGCTCTGGTCACAAAACAAAGGGGACAAAGGGGTGTCAAGGAAGTTGTTTTGGAAGTGACCTGCGAAAATGGTATAGTCGTTGGGCAAAAAGTTGTGCAAGAGCGGGTGATCAAAGAACCCGTGCCAGAAGTCATTTTGGTCGGAGGAGGTTTGCGCTGATGGAGACTCATCGGCTTCAAGCGGTGCCGTTTTTACCCATCATCTTTAACCCTGCTTTGGGCGATTTAGGGAACTTATTAGCGCCCCCTTATGATGTCATTGATGCGCAGCAGTGCCAAAGCCTTTTAGCACGTCACCCCTACAATGTCGTTCGGCTGATCTTGCCCCCATCGCTCAACGAAAACGATCCCAACCGATACGCTGAAGCTGCCGCTTTGTGGCAGCAGTGGTTGAAGGAAGAGAGTTTGGTGCAACTGGAAGAGCCTTCTGTATTTGTCTATGCCCAGCACTTTCACCTTTATGGGCAACCCAAAACGCACCTTGCCCTCTTGACAACCATTCCCCTTACGCCTTACGAGAGCGGTTTGGTGCGTCCCCATGAGCACACACTGCCCAAACCCAAAAGCGACCGGTTGACCTTGTTGCGGACAATGGGGGCTGAACTGGGGCAAGTGCATGGGTTGTTGAGCGACGAGAGAGGAGAGTGGCACCAATTGCTCCAAGAGGCAACGCAACAGCCTGTATGGCTGCAAGGGAGTTTGGACGGGGTAACCCATCGCCTCTGGCGCATAACCGATCCCGCCTTTGTGGAAGAAGTGAACCGAGTGGTAGCCGATCAATGGTTGGTGATTGCGGACGGGCATCACCGATACGAAACTGCTTTAGTGTTTCGAGAGGAAGTAGCCGATGCTAAAACGAACGCCAACCATCCTGTCAATCTGATCGGTATTGTCCTCTCAGACTACCAACAAAACGCCACTATTTTGCCCACCCATCGCCTCCTGCGATTTACTAATCCCGAGCAAGTGGAGCATTTTCTCCGAGGACTGCAGCGACGGTTTTGGTTGACTGAAGTGCAGTGGGACGGTAGCGATCAGCAACTCATGTCCTTGCTCTCAGACGCCGAAGGAATTCCTTTCTTGGTTGTTGCTCAAGATCGGTTTTGGTTAGTTGCTGTGCGAGGAGTAGAGGGAGGCGTCAACAAGGTGTTGGAAGAATTGCCACCACCGCTGCGTCGAGTAGATACGGCAGTGCTTCACCAAGCTGTCTTGCCCCTTGCCCTCGCGGATGCCTCGGTGCCGATAGACGCCCTCGTGTTGGATTACACCCACGATGGTCAACAAGCTTGGGGCTTTGCTCAGGAACAGGGGAGCGTAGCGATTTTGCTTCGCCCCATTCCCTTGTCGTTGGTGCGCATGGTAGCACAGCATGGTTACCGCTTGCCGCCCAAAACGACCTATTTCACGCCCAAAGTGCCCTCAGGGTTGGTCATGCGCCAAATCATGAAAGTGCCCAAATGAGCCAAAGGACACATAGTCGTCTTTTCGTGAAAAACTGTCAACGCACAGGCAGCAATTCGTCCACAAGGTCGTTCTGTTCTAACAGTTGACGGATCTCGGGTGGGGGAGCAAATTGGACATTTTCTTCCGTTAGGCGCAGTTCGGTAACCTCTTTCGCTCCCCATTCCTGCAACCGTTGCACCACTTGCTGCACCAGCAATTCAGGGGCAGAAGCGCCTGAGGTAACGCCAACGGTTTCCGCCTCCCACAACCATTGAGGGTCAATGTCCTCTACCCCATCAATCAAGTAAGCGGGGCAACCGTGAGCAAGTGCGACTTCCCGCAACCGTTGGCTGTTGGAACTGTTTTGGGAACCGATGACCAAAATGACATCGGCTTGCCTTGCCAGCAACTTGACAGCGTTCTGACGGTTTTGGGTAGCGTAGCAAATGTCATCGGAACGGGGTCCAACAATGTTGGGGAATTTTCGCTTAAGGGCAGCTACGATTTCAGCGGTGTCGTCCACACTTAAAGTCGTCTGGGTCAAATAAGCTACTTTTTGGGGATTGGGCACCTCTAACCGCTCCACATCCTCTACGCTTTGCACCAAGAAGGCACAGTGGGGCACTTCGCCCATCGTGCCTTCTACTTCTTCGTGCCCTTCGTGCCCAATCAGGATGATGCAGTAGCCCTCTTGAGCGAAGCGGATCGCTTCCAAGTGCACCTTGGTGACCAATGGGCAAGTGGCATCAATAACCCGCAAGTTTTTGCGCCTCGCTACCTCTCGGACAGCAGGGGAAACCCCATGCGCACTGAAAATCACCGTTGCCCCCTCAGGCACTTCGTCCAACTCGTTAACGAAAATGACGCCTTTCTGGCGAAAGTAGTCTACGACAAAGCGGTTGTGCACGATTTCCTTCCGCACATAGATGGGCGGAGGCACCAACCGCAACGCCATCTCCACGATGTCTATCGCCCGAACAACGCCAGCGCAAAACCCTCTTGGCGCCGCTAAAAGCACTTTTCGTAGTTTGGGCAAGGTTATGGTCACCGAGTTAGCCTCCTTTGCCTTAGAGCTATGCTACCCTTCCATCGCCAAAGTATGGCGCACAACCAAAAAAGTCACCAGCAAGCAAAGGGAACCAATAATGAGGATCCAGTTAAGGGCTCCTGCTTCCCATCGGCGGACAAAGCGGGCATGCAAGTAAGCCCCAAAGATAGCCCAAGTCAGGAAAGATGCCACTACCTTTGGGTCAGACCAAGCCGCCCGCCCTTCCCACCGAGCCCAAACCATCCCCACCAACATCCCCAAGGTGAGCAGAGGAAACCCAACAAGCACCAGTTGACTGGTGAGCCGATCAGTCAATTCCAAAGGAGGAAGCCGGTCAAGGAGGGACAAAGAACGCTTCCGCTTGAGCGACCAGCGGGTGAGTAAGTGCACCAACGCAGTAGCGAACGCCAGCATGAGTAGCAGATAACCACCCACCATCAAGGCAACATGCATAAGCAACATATCGCGGCGCAACTCTGAGGGTAGGTAGGTGGGCTTTTCAAAAAGGGCGAACACCAAGAAAGCAGCCGACAAGGGCAAAAGAAAGCCTGAGGGGGCACTCATCCCACCCCATCGCCACTTGATAAACGCGCTCCCTGCTACCAACCAGCCTAAAACCACTGCCACTGCCTCGGGAGTATCCAATCGCAGCCAACCTGTTATCACTCCCTCTGCGAGGTAGAAAAGGTGAGCGATGAGAGCACCAAGGAGCAAATAAGAAAGGGACGAGGTAGTAAGACCCTTGGGACGCCACAAAGAAAGCAACACTGTCCCCGACACAACCAAATAGACGACGATTGCCAACCATCCAAAGAGATACCAAACTACTTGCAACGACATCACCCCGTCAAGCGGGTTCTAAGCCTAATCTGAACATTTTGGCGCAAGAGCCCGACCATCCTTGACTTCCGTCATGATCAAGTCTCATGAAGCGGTTGGAGTGACCCACTTTCACTGCTTCAGCGCTTCTTCTATCGCTTTTCGAAGCTCACTTTCCGAGAAGCCGGCTCGCAGGTAGCGAATTTTGCCGTCCCGACCAATGACCACATTGGTGGGCACACCCTCCACATCGTAGAGATCTGGTGTTTGGTTTTGAGCGTCCACCAAGACGAGGTAGGTGAGTTTGTGTTTTTGGGTGAATCCTTGGGCTTCCTTAAAGGGATCGCCCTCAGCAAAAATCGCAACACCGATCACTACAACGCCCTTGTCGCGATACTCCCGCCAGATTTGCTCCAAGCGCGGAGCCTCCGCGCCGCACGGTCCGCACCAATGGGCGAAGAAGTTGAGCACCACCACTTTGCCCCTTTGGTCAGACAATTTCACTTTCCGACGCCCATCTACGGTCGGCAAATTAAAATCGGGGGCTTCTTGTCCAAGAAGGGATCTTTGTTGCTCCAGCTGTCCTCTCTGTTGGCGGACGAAAGCGATCAGCCGCTGCCAAGTTTCCACATGGGGCGCATAGGGGCTGTCTTTATAGCGCTTCAGGAATTCGGTCACGGCTTTTTCGGCTTCGTCCAAACTTTCTTTCGTCGGTTGGGCAAGCACCGAAGCACCAACCTTCTTGTGGATGCTTCTGACAGCCTCCAGTTGTTGCGTGCGCTGTTGGAAAGCAGCGTCGTCCAGTTTCTGCGTTCCCCTCAGGTTAAGGCTCAAAGTCAAGACAACGCTTTGCTCTTTCTGCACCTGCAGGGTCATTTGGCGCTGGGCTTGGACAACGAGACCTGTTGCTATCTCTAACCCAAAGCGATCAGTGACCTTAGCAAGTTGGGTGCCTTGGTCAGGGTTGAGCACAATGGGTTTTTGCAGTGTGCGGGTGACTACCCAACACTCCTTGTCGCCTATCTTCTCTTTACCGACCACTTGGTAGCGGAACTCACCTGTCGGTTCAGGTGCAAGCAGGGCTCGTTCCTTCCTTGCCCAAGCGTTGCCTTCTTTCAACTGCTCCTGAGGCAAAAAGTAGAAGGGCAGCACAACAGGGAATTGCCCAGAAAAGCCAATGGGTGGTGTTTCCGCCAATAATTGCTCAAGGGGTGCTGGTTCTTCTTCCCCAGTTGGGGCAATACTTAGGAAGCGCAAGGCTGCTTCCATCGCAGGGCGTTCCTGCACTTGAAATTGAAACAGGCGCAGACTGGCAATTTGGAGCTTCTGCCCCTCACCTGCAGCGGTCACGAGATCCAACATTTGAACCTTTGCAAATCCAACGACAAGAGACTTCTCGGGGATCTCTACTTTCACTTCACCTTCGTAGCGCAACTCTTGCCCTCGTTGCAACGGCGATTGAGCGCTGAGCCAACTGCTTCCGACAAGTGCTACAGCCAGCAAAGCGGCGATGCGCCAAGACACCATTGCTTATTCGCCTCCTTCAATAGATTCACACGCAAACAATGCTAACGCTCTTGCGACCGAATTGTTTGCCGAAAACCCCCGCCGGGGGCTATGGCAAGTGTCTTGGAGGCAACTCTCACCAGCTCACGGGCTTCATCGGCTCTACTGTTTGGGAGCAGGGGCTTTAAGCGCTGCTTCAATGGCTTTTTTGAGCCCTTTCTCATCAAAGCCGAAGCGCCAATAGCGAATCCGTCCATCTCGCCCGATCACCACATTGACGGGCAACCCCTCCACTTTATAACTATCCGCAACCTTACTCTCTTGTTGCGGATCGTAGACAACCGGGTAGGTCAATTTGTGACTTTCAACGAACATCTTGGTCATCTTCAACGGGTCCCCTTCTGACCAGATAGCAATGCCGAGGACCACCAACCCTTTGGCCCGCATGGCTCGCCAGAACTCTTTTTCTAAACGCGGAGCCTCCGCGTGGCATTCCACTCACCAATGTGAGAAGAAGTTCAGAAGCACGACTTTGCCGCGAAAATCAGACAGCCGCACTTTTTTGCCATTCACTGATGGCAGGGTGAAGTCGGGTGCAGGTTTGCCAATGAGAGAACGAGCAGGGTCATTGGTTTGGGCAACGACGATAGCAAGGCTTATCAACAACCCACCAACTATTGCCCAATGTAGCGGTCTCATTCTTTCCCCTCCTTTTGCACTTTCTCTTCAGCGCTTTGCTCAGGGCGAAAGAGTTGGGTTGCCACATCCATGATCCCGTCGGTGTGGGCTAACCGTTTGATTTGACGCAAAGGTTTGTCCAACAGGCGCATGGTCAATGCCCGCATCTTTGCAGCGATGGCCTGCCGTTCCTTTTCGCTCAAGTGGGGCAATTCGGCAAACAACTCTTGCAACGCTTCGTCGGCGCATCGGTGCGCTTCCTGCAAGATGTTGACAATCAGGGGTTTGGCTTTTCGCTCGCCCAACCAGACGACCAAGTTGCTCAACTCGTGCTCTATCAGCGCTTCCACTTTAGGCACTTCCTTGCGTCGCTCTTCCAAATACTCCTGAACCACCTGTTCCAAATCGTCAATGTCAAACAAGAAGACACCATCCAAGCCACCCACTTCAGGGTCAATGTTGCGGGGCACAGCGATGTCAATGAGGAACAGGGGGCGATAGCGCCGCTGGCGGATTACCTCAGCAACCAGTGGGCGATGAAGGATGAATGAGGGCGCTCCAGTAGAAGTGATGGCGATATCGGCTTTGATAAGGTGTTGGACGAGCCCTTCGTAGGGCACGGCTTGACCACCCAACACCGCCGCTACTTCTAAAGCCCGTTGAAAGGTGCGGTTGCAAACGAGCAGTTGTTTTGCGCCTGCTTGCACCAGAGCGCGAGCGGTGTCCCGACCGATTTTGCCGACACCAATGAGCAGCACGGTGCAAGAGCGTAAGTCAGCAAAGATGTGGCGGGCTAACTCTACCGCTGCGCCGCCCACCGACATAGCGCCTTTACTGATGCCTGTTTCCGTGCGGGCGCGTTTACCCACCCTGATAGCGCGCCGAAACAGTTCTCCCAAGTGAGCGCCCAATGCGCCCGCTTCCTCTGCCTTCTCCATCGCTTCCTTAACTTGCCCCAAGATTTGGGTTTCGCCCAACATCATGGAATCCAACCCACAAGCGACCCGAAAGAGGTGCTGCGCTGCTTCTAAGTCTCGGTAGGCATAGTAGCGCCCCTCTAACTCTGTCACTGGCAAGGAAAAGAAAGACAACCAGAGGGCAAGCAAGCGCTTTTCCGACCATCGGTCAGGCGTGGCGATGTAAATCTCTGTGCGGTTACAGGTGGACAGAAGGACTATTTCACTAAGCCCTTGCTGCCTGAAAAACGCGTAAGCATCACGCAGTTGGTCGTCCGAAAAAGTGACCTTTTCCCGTATCTCAACAGGCGCCACTTTGTGGTTGATGCCCACCAGCAGAATGTGCATTCCCGACCATCTCCACCTGAACGGCCGTGCATCGGGATCCAGAATCTCCCTTCGCTTATTCTGTAGCAAGGCTACTTGGAAGGACAGGGCAAACAAGGATGCCTTTGTCAGGGAAATTCCCGTTGAGCGACAAATACGAAAGACAAACCCACCTTGACCAAACGAGGCTGCGTCGTCCTTTGCTGACATCCTGAAAGATTACTCAACTTAAAGATTACTCAACTTAGCGAACAGATGCCAACACTACTTCCTGCGAATTGGTTGTCCTTCAAGAGCGATAGTCACCAAAGCCCGACTGCCAATTCCTTCCACTCGTTCACAAGAGAAAGCGAGTCGGTTTTCGCCTGCACGGATTTCCAGAACATCGCCCTCAATTGCAAACCGCTGCAGCAAGCGCCCTCGTTCGTCGTAAACCCGACAATCGGTTGGGGAAAAGCATTCAAGGTATTGACCACTCTCCAAGGTGACGGGGAAGATTATTCGCTTCCCGTTCACGCTTATCGCTGGGTGCACCAATTTGGCTTTCCGCACGGGCAGCGCTTTGACAGGGCTGATGAAGCAGCGCACCTCTTCACCCGGTGGCAGGTTGTTGTAGTAAACCGTCAAACTGCTCACTGCGTGGCGGATGAGCGGATTTCGGTAGACGGCGTAAATGTCGCCATACGGCCAAAGGTAATCGCCATGCTTGTCAGCATCTCGCTCTTTCAGATGCAGCTCAAAATAGCGCCAACCCGTAAAGTCAACGACCACATAGTGTTCATCAAAGGTTGTCCAGTATTGCGGTGGGTTCGTCAGTTGGAAGTTCAACACCTCCCCTTTGCCGTCACCGTAAATCCAGACACCCAGTGCCCCAAAGGGGCGCAAATCTAAAGGGGGGTCGAACTTTTTCGTTATCCGAGCCCAGGCGCCTCTCCGTTCCCTCAAGTCACTTTTCGCCGAATAGTCCCCACTCACCCCTTCCCATTTCACAGTCTCTCTTGACGAAACCAAGGAGCAAGTCACGCCTTGCGCTGTTTCTAACAACCAACCTTGCTCTTGAAAATCAGCGATCACCAAACCTTCCGGGCTATCGTAGGGTGCGGCAACCTCCAACGCTTGAATGCGGACTTTGAGGGGCTGTGTTTCAAACCGATTGTGAACGCCCCACGCATTACTGCCATCAGTCAAATCCGTCACTTTGTGCGAAAGGTAGTCGGCAGGGACAAAACCCCATTCCCCGTCGGCGAGTTGGACTAACTTGAACTCTTCACCTTCTGCGCGCAGCCTTGTCTTGACCTTCTCGGGGAAATACTGGGCAAGCCGAAGCCGCTCGTAGCGACCAATCAGTTCCAAGTATTCGTCTTGACGAGCATTCCAAGGTTCGCCAAGCCCAATGCCTTGAAACGACATAGGCATGTCGTAAGCCAGCGATTTGCAGCAGAGATACTCCACTTCGTCAGGCAACTCAGCGTAAGCGTTCTCGCTTGGTCCCAAAATTGCCCACCATCCCAGTTGGGCAGGGAGCAAGCAACCTTTACGATACTCCTCGTTCGCTTTGCAGTGGATATCAATGAAGCGCTTAAGCCCCCAGTTGGGGTAATCCCAAGCACCGATGCGGGAGTGGAAGGTCCAAGAGTGATAGCCCCACTCGCTTGCTTCCACCATCACTCGCCCTTTCAATCGGAAGAAAATGGCAGCTCGCATCTTGGAAACACCATACCATCCGCCGGGCATCCCTTCTGCTCCGTCCATGTAGACCATGTCAATGCCACAGGCGTTGACTACCTTAGCCACATTTTCGGCGATTTCGTCCACCAACGAAGAGTGCTCGTCGGGGAAGAAAACCTGATAGATGCAGTAAAGGTGACCAACAGGCTCACCCTTTTTGTGGGCGAAGGGCTTTGTCCCGAAAGCGCCACGGCGGCAGTTCGCAAACCCTGGAGGGCTCTCGGAAAGAGCAGCGTATTGGATCAGTTCGTCCCCAATCTGAACCACATTGCCGCGGCTGAGATATGCCCAAAGGACATCCAATCCTCTCGGCGGCTCCGTTGTTGGGACGAAAGTTGCCTTTTCGTCTATGTCCTCAGCCAGTGTGAAAACAGCGTCTTTTTTCAACCGCTTGTCTGGGACAGGGGTGACATACAGGTCATGGGGTGAGATGCCGAAATGGACGTGAACCCCCGCTTGCAGCCCAGCGGCATGGATTTTCTTGACAACTGTTCTCAAACCTTCCAAGCCATTAGGGAATCGTTCCTTGTGAGGGTCATAGTGCCCGTAGGAGTAATCCCAGCCGATCATGTGGATGAGTTGGATGCCTGCCTTCTTGCACAGTTTAATCCACTCGTCTACATCGGCTTCAGAAACGACAGCAAAGACATACGATCCCCGAATTTCTTTGGCATCCAGCGCAAACGGTCCGCCAACGGGCGAAAAGAGCATCTTTTCGTTTCGCACGACTTCCTTCAAAACTGTCCGCAGTTGCCCGAAGGGGCAACCAACTAAAACCGCTTTCGCTCCTGTCAGTTGGTATTCGGGCAGGGCAACAGCGCCCAACAATGGCTCTGCCCCGCCTGTCAACAAAAAGCCAACCCGAAAATCTTGCACCCGAAGGCAGCAAGCAAACTCGCCGTCCGAAACAACCCCTGATGTCCAGTTCACATGCTTTGCCATAGCAACCTTTACTGCACTAAAGGTCAATTCATCAATTTGCCCGTCACTCACCGATGCCACTTCAAAAACGAAGTAGCGCCTCTTCGCCGTCACTTTGACAGCAGCGGTGATGTTTGCCTGAGGAAACTCAAAGACAAGTTGACTGCCAACGAGAGAACAGCGGGATGGCTCAAAGGCTTTGCCTTGCTTTTTGACGAGGACGAACGGAGGTGGCTCCTGTGAGCTGTAATCCTTTCCCGTGCGTTTGTCCACGAGGTGGCGGCATCGCCCATGAGGGTCAATGACGAGGCGGACATAGGCATTTTCCAACACCACGCCTTCCTCAGCCCCAAAAGCAGCGCTCATTGCCAACACTCCCGCTGTCCGCAGAAATTTGCGGCGGTTAATGTGATGCTGCCCATCCATCCTGAACCACCCCCACAGCAACAACCTTTAGCTCCTTTCGGTTACTTCATCGTTCTGAGCGAGGCTTTAGCAACTCTTTCACCTGACGGTCTATACCCGCAAAGGCACTTTTTCCGTTGACGCCGATATACGACTATGAAGGGTTATGCAATGCAAGTAACATTCCAGTGACTCAACCCTGTGTTGACCTTCCGCCAAGTTTTACCTCCGTCCGAATTTTTCAGCACACCTTCAGCTACTGCTACAGGCTCTCTGTCGTTAGGGTAGGAGCTCCGTCAGGGGAGAATTTTTGCTTGCAGCTGATGCCACTCCTATCTCCGATCAGCAGGCGCTCACAGGTAATGACCGTTGAAGCTATTGGAACAGTTGCCTGAGTTCCAACAAACCTTGTGTTGAGTTAGCAATTTCGGCAACGAAGAAGCATCACCCTTCAAAAGGAAGGAGCTACCTACACCGAAGAGGGGTAGAAAACTGCGGGCTCTTGCTCTAAATCACTGGCTCTTGAACGGTCATGCGTTTCTTTTGAAAATGCCTTCTCTGCTATGGTATAATGTAGGCAACATTGCACCGGGAGTTGACGAAAAAAATGCCCCTGTGGCAGCGAAGTCTTATTGGTGTTGCGTTGTTGCTTGCTTTGGCTCAACTAACGGGCATTAGTGACGGGTTCAACCGTTGGCTAAGCGATACCCATTGGCGTTGGCGAGCGAAATGGCAACCAGTGGACTTCCCGAAGGACATCGTAGTGGTCGCCATAGATGATAAGTCGCTGCAAAAACTGGGTCGGTTGCGCTATTGGTCACGGGCGCGCTATGCCCAACTCTTGGAACGGCTTGCCCAAGCTAAAGTGGTCGGCATTGACATCGTGTTTGCGGAGCCTGACGAACGAGACCCCATCGGTGACCAACAATTCGCCGACGCTATTCGCCGACACGGTCGGGTTGTTTTACCGTTTTTTGAGTGGCGGTTGGGAGAGGAACGACCTTTTTCCGCGGCTGAGCAAGATCGAGTGCAGGCATTGTTAGCCCGGTTTCCAAAGCAGCAATACCCAACAGACACCGTTCCCCTCACACCACCTTTGCGCTTACAACCCCCCATTTTTGGTCTGCTAAATGCAGCATCGGCTCTGGGTTGCGCCGATGTGAACGCTGATTCAGATGGCGTTTACCGCACCCCTGTGTTGCTCAAGGCAACCCCTCAAGGGCACTGGTTACCTCACTTTGCTCTTTCAATCGCTTGCATTGCTCAAGGGATTTCCTTGGAGGAAGCCTTTCGGAATGCCCCTGAGTTTGTCCAGTTGGGCGAGCGAACGGTTCGGCTTTACAACGGGGCGTTGCCAATTCAACCTATCGCCCGCCGTGGTGGCTCAGCAGCTGCTTTCGTGCGCAACGCTGTTGGGCAACCTGTGCCCACCGTGAGTTTTGTAGATGCCCTGACCACACCCCCAGAGCAATTTGCAGGCAAAATCGTGTTGGTGGGCGAAACGGCAACGGGCACTACCGACATCCGTCCCACACCTCTTGACAACGGCTTGCGAGGTGTGGAATTTCTGGCAGAGGTTGTAGCTAATTTGCTGTTCCTTCCTCCGGTGAGTCCCTTACCCCTTGCTGTTCAATGGCTTTTGATTGCCGTAGCCATTGGCTTACCCTTGTGGTTTTACAGCGTTTTTCCACCCCGCATCGCTAACCAAGGTGTTGGCATAGGGTTAGTAGCGCTGGTGATGACTTTGGAAGGCGCCTTTTGGCTGCGCTGGTTGCCCTCTTGGTCGCCTGTGCTTTTGGGATTCGTGGGAGCAACCGCATTGATGTGGCTACAGCGCTTTTTGCAAGAAGAAGCCCAAAAGCGCCAAATTCGGCAAATCTTCTCCCTGTATGTCGCCCCTGAAGTCGTGGAAGAGATCGTCAATGACCCCTCTATTGCGCACCAAGAAGGCAAACGCCGTCGGGTTGCTGTGCTCTTTTCTGACATCCGCAATTTCACCGCTTACTCAGAGCAAAACCCGCCTGAATTGGTTGTGAAGCAAATGCGGACATATTTGACAGAGATGACAGAATCCGTTCAGAAACATCGTGGAGTTTTGGACAAATTTATTGGCGACGCAGTCATGGCACTCTTCGGTCCCTTCTTGCCTGAAAATGCCCCCATCAGTGCTTACGCTGTAACAAGCGCCTTGGAAATGTTGGAACGATTGGAACGGCTCAACAAGCGCTGGGTTCAAGAAGGGTTACCACCGTTTCGCATCGGGATTGGCATTCATGTGGGTGAAGCAGTCGTGGGCAATATCGGTTCAGAGCAACGCGTGCAATATACCGCATTGGGCGACACTGTCAACTTAGCATCGCGGTTGCAAAGCCTAACAAAAGAGTTGAGGGCACAAATTTTGGTGAGCGAAGCAGTGGCTCAAGAAGCGATGCCTTTGCTTGCTGATCGGATCGCTTTTGTGGATCGGGGTACGGTTGCTATTCGAGGTCGGGAGCAACTCGTTCGGGTTTACGAAGTGCAACTCAAGGCTTTAGCGGAGGTGACTACTCGTGTGGAAGCGCAGTAAGGTTTCCGCAGCAAAGAGTGATACGGAGATTTTGATAGACGCTGTCCAGCAGTTGGAGAAGAAATACCGCCGGCGCGAACGCGCCCGCCAACGACGCGATTGGTTCGGTTGGGTGCGGGAAGCACCCAGTTGGTTGAAAACCTTTGTGACTGTCAGCTTGGTTGTTCTGGTTGCTCTTATTGCGGACGGGATCCGACGGGAGAGTCGGGAGTTCGTTGTGGTCTTGACAGAGATGAGTGGGCAAGTGGTGGTGCAAAAAGCAGGCACAACCAATTGGGTTCCCGCTACGCCCAACTTGGCACTGCGCGATCAAGATCTGGTGCGCACAGGTCCAAACGGGATTGCTGTTTTGGTCTTCCCTGACGGCAGCGCCTTGCAGTTGGAACCAAACACCGAATTTGAAGTGCGGCTGCTGGACTTCTTCCGAGGAGGCATGCGAGACCGCTCCTTTATGGTTCGTATGGGAGCAATTACTGCCTATATCTCCCAATTCTTCGGTGTCCGTTCCCAAGCAACAATGTGCACCCCAACAGCAGTGGCAGCGGTGCGGGGCACCGCTTTCCGAGTCGTTTATGACCCTTCGACACAACAGACAGTCGTGCAAGTTGTAGAAGGTGCCGTTCAGTTTCGCACCCCCATCAGAGAAGCCATGTCTCAGCCTGGACAAACGGCAATTGCGACTGGCTACCAAATGGAGCTAATGCAACCGATGGCGGGACAAGAGCAGCAGGTGCTGCTCCTTCGGGTCAACAACTTGCGGCGCTACGAACAACCACCTTCATGGCTACAGCGGGTAGAATGGGCAATTTTGCAACCTTTAGACCCATTCCTGCAAATCTTGGGTTTGACACCCGGTGGTTGGAGTTATGCGTCAGCAGATTTTGCTCGTCGGACTATGGCGTTGGAAGCCATGCGCCGGCTGCGCGTTCACATGGAAGCACTGAACGAAGTGCCCGATTACCTCAATCCAGTGACGCTGGCAGAGTTGCGACTACACCCTGCCGAGCGCACCCGCATCTTGCGCGCTTTTGCGGGCAACATGTTGGAAGGTTACCGCAAGATCGGTCGCGACCAATACATCATCCGCGCTCGGGCTCGGGATAAGCGAAGGACTTTATTTGAAGCCGATATCGCAGGGGTGCGGCAAGTGAGCGAGTAGCCCCTATCGCTCTTGAGTGTGCAAAAACTGCCACAACTGTTCAGCGACTTTGCGGGTCATGTAGGGCACGCGAGCCAGTTCGTCTACAGAGGCTTGCATCAATGCTTCCAGAGAACCGAAATGTTGCAAGAGAGCTTTTTTGCGCACTTCGCCGATCCCAGGAACTTCGTCCAATAAGGTTCGGAAGGCTTTTTGAGTGCGACGCTTTCGGTGATACCCGAGGGCACACCGATGGGTTTCGTCCCGCAACCGCTGCAGCAAGTGCAGCGCAGGACTGTGAAAGGGAAGGGCAATAGGCGCTTCCGAATGAGGCGTATACAGCAACTCGTGCTCTTTCGCCAACGCCACAACAGGCAAATGCAAACCAAACTCCCGCAATACTTGGAGGGCAACAGTGAGTTGTCCTTTGCCTCCATCCACTACCAGCAAATCAGGCAGCTGCGCAAACTTGGGATCTCCTTCCATGAAGTGGCGGAAGCGGCGCATTAGCATTTCTCGCATGGCAGCGTAATCGTCAGGGCGAGGCTTGCCTGTGGTTTCGTCTACAACCCATGATCCTTTAATCCGGAAGCGACGGTATTCGCTTTTGGCAGGGCGGCCATCAAGGAACACAACCATTGCGCCAACCGTCTCCACTCCCATTGTGGTGGAGGCATCGTAGCACTCAATGCGGCGCGGCAAAGCAGGCAAATTTAAGTGGGCTTGGAGAGAGAGGAGGGCAAACTCCCGAGCGACTCGTTCCTGCTCTTCTCGGTGCAATTCTTCCCGCAAGTTCTGTTGAGCATTGCGTTCCGATAAGTCCAATAAATCTCGCAAAACACCACTGGTTGCGGTGCGAACGGAAACAGGTTGCCCTCGTTTTTCGCTAAGCCATTCTTCGATGACGGCAGCATCTTCCAACTCTACAGGCAACAAGACGATTTGAGGTATTGGCACGCCTGAAGAATAGCGTTGCTTGATGAACGCTCCCAGGATGTCGGCGGCGCTTTGACCCTCACTAACTCGGACGATGAAATGTTGATCGCCTAAGAGGGTGCCGCCACGCACGAGCAGCATTTGCACGCACCCGATACCCATTTCGCTGGCGAAAGCGTAGGCGTCAATGTCTTGACGGACAGGCAGCTTGACAGCTTGTCGTTCGGTGATGCTCTGGATAGCTTGGATTTGGTCGCGCAGTTGAGCGGCTTTTTCAAACTCTTCCCGCTCCGCTGCCGCCCACATCTCCGCTTCCAGTTGGCGCACCACCTCACTCGTTCGCCCCTCTAAGAACTCGCAAAGCCGCTGAGCAGAACGAAGGTAGTCTTTGGGTGAAATAGCACCAATGCAAGGACCAGAACAACGGTGCAAGTGATACTCCAGACAAGCGCGGGGCAGCGGTTTGGAAGTGTCTTTCCAAGGGCAGCCGCTTTTCCGCCGTTCGTTGATCACTGTCAAGACCCGTACGCCGAACAATCGTTTGAGCAGTGCCACTGTTTGCCAAACCGCTTTGCCATCCGGGTAGGGACCAAAGTAACGCGCCTCATCGTCTCTCGGTTGGCGGGTGATAATCAGGGCAGGGAAAGGGTCGTTGAGGGTAACCTTGAGATATGGGTAGGACTTGTCGTCCTTGAAGCGGATGTTGAACGGGGGACGATGCAACTTGATCAGGTTGCTTTCCAAAATCAAAGCTTCCTTCTCCGTGCGGGTGGTCAGCACTTCCACATCGGCAATTTGCTCAATCATCCCTCGCAACCACGGTCGGGTTTGGTCTTCACCGTGAAAATACGACCGCACCCTCAACTTTAAGTTCACCGCTTTGCCTACATACAAAATACGACCCGCACGGTCCTTGAACAGGTAAACTCCCGGCGCCTCCGGTAGTGTTGTTAGTTTCGCTGACAAGATAGAAAGTCGCTCCTTCATGGCAATCCTAATTTTGACATCCTTGGCTAAGAGAGTTACTTGGCAAGAGGGTCGATCCCTTGAGGCTTAAGAGTGAAGGCGAAGGTTGGTAGAATAAAAGTGTCCCAGCTCAAGCCAAGCGCCTTTGTGAGGCGGGTGGGGCTATGTGGCGCAAATGGGTGATTGCCAACCCGTTACTTCGGTTTCATTTGTTAAGCGTGTCCCGATGGTTGGTTCGGCGCCCAACCAGCCACATGGTGCTCATCGTTCTAACCTTCGTTGTCATTTACTTGCGGCTCTTTTGGTGGAGCCTTTGGTCGACGGCAACCTTTTTCCTTCTGGCTGCAGAAGTTTTGGTGCTTTGTTTGGTGACACCGTTGATGACCCATTCGCTATTCGCTGCTGAGTTTGAAAAAAGAACTTGGGACATGCTGGTGCTCACCCGCTTGTCCGCCAGCCAAATCGTCATGGGCAAGTTCCTGTCAAGGTTGGTGCTGATCGTTGCCCTTGCGGCACTCTTTTTACTCCTCATTGTAGAGAGTGCTTCCGAAGATCCTGAAATCCTCATCAGACCCTTCTGGCTCCTCTGGCTGCTCAAGACGCAATGGGTGATAGTGAGTTGGGCAGCGCTGTTGGCAGCCATCACCTTGTGGCTCTCCTTCCGACTTAAGCGAGGGATGTTGACCTCCGCTGTCGTGGTCGCAGGTCAATTCTTTCTTCTCGTCGGCTTACCCTTTTTGATTTTGGAATTGGACTATTTGCTAGGCTGGAACTACTTTGAGCAGTTTTGGTTTAACCCTGAGCTCTACCACCCTTATGCATGGTTTATTGACCTGAGAGGTGTGATTTGGTTTTACAATCCGGGCATCACCCTTTTCTTCATGTATCTTGCTCCTTATATCTCACCATTTCCATCCCTTTGGGGCATTTGGCAAGGCTTGGGCTACTGGCTTTTTGCGGTACTAATGCTCGCTGTCTTGATCCGATCCGTCGCCAAAGCGGCAAGGAAGGCTGTTTGGTAGCAAGGGAAGCGAAAGCGGTTCCATCAGGTGCTGAGATGGGTGACTAAACCATGAAGGCAAGCGAAAGGGTCATCGCAGGACTTTGCTTGACGAGAGACACTCGGAACTTGTGGCTATTGACGGGATTAACCGTCTTCCTTTTTGTCGTTGCCTTGCCTCTGGTTTGGTGGTGGAAGCAGCAAACCGACCCATTGCCAATTGTGTGGACAAAACTTGTTGAAGGCTTTTGGTGGGAGGCTTCGTTTTCACCTGATGGACAGAATCTCATCATTTCAACGATACACAAGGGGCAACTTTGTGTTGAATTTCGGCGAAGCCGCGATGGTCGCCTTATCCGTCGTGTCACTATTGCCGTTCCTAAATTTAATGGTTACTATCATGTCTCTCCTGATGGCACTTTTGCGGTGTTGTGTTTGGATAGGCGAGGCGTTTTGCAGGTTGTTCGGCTTTGGGACGGTCGCTTCGTTCGGGCTTTTGAAGGAACCCGTTGGCGAGACGCTGTCATCTCTCCAAAGGGGCGTTGGTTGACGGCTGTGAATGCTCAAGGAATTCTCTATCGGTGGCGTTTGCCTGACGGCAAATTGGTCCTTCAATACGACTTGAGCAGAATCCCTCACTTAGTAGAATTTACCGATGACGGACAGGTGATGGCACTGCGCAGAAGGGAAGGGTTGGAAGTCTGGGATGTTGCCAAATTTCAGCCAGTTCTTCGCCTTCCCGAATCTACCTATGTGAAGGCTCTCTCGCCAGATGGGAATTTTCTGCTCACTCAATCGGGAACACGAGTTACTTTGTGGCAAGTGCCTGATGGGCGGAGAATCGCGGACTTCAAGGCAGAATACGATTGGTATAGTTTCGCTCTTTCCCCTGACAATGTGTATTTGGCGATCGGTAGGGAAAACGGATGGGTAGAGGTCTGGCGCATTAGGGACAAGCAATTGGTCGCAAGAAAGACCATCGTGTCTCTTATAGGACGGATTGGGGGCTATACATCCATACGCATACGAAGGCTCGTTTTCTCCCCAGACGGTCAGCACTTGGCGGCGTATCTTTATATCGGAAGCCTTAGTTACCTTGTTGTTTTGAAAAGTTCTTTTCGCAAGCAATAGAAAGAGCGGTTGTGTGCTTTTGTCCCTTTAGCTGCTCGTTGCCGCTTCCAACATGGCATCCCAATACAGCAACTCATAGGCTTGCAGGAGTTGGGCAGCGCGGCGGATCCGAGTAGGTTCTACGCCCCGATCCAAAGCGGCTTGAACGATAGACAAGGCTTCGTCCTCAAACGGTGGGACATTGGCAAATAGGTCAAAGAAAGCGACTTGGTCGCTGGTGAAACCATAGCGTTCCCTAAGGGCTTGGCTCATCCGACGGCAGTTAGCGCCCCACGCAGCAAAGTTGACCAGAAAAGCAGCGACCAACTCGGCATCAGAACCAAACAGCGCCAACCATGCAACGAAAGCGGTGTAAGCGTGAGCTCTATGTAGCGGGTCAAAAGCCCGCAAGTCGTCTTCGCTCATGCCCAATGCCGCAGCGAACTTCATTAACGCTTCCAACGCTGCCATCTCGCCTTGCAGCAGGTTGGACAAAAAGGTTCGGGAGGGCAAATGCCCATGCCGTGCGAGCAGAAAAGCGATACTGCTCAGGTCGCTGGTGATGATGTGGTATTGCTGCCCTGCAAAAACCCGCAACTTCTCGCGGGGAATTTGCCCCGATTCCAAAGCAGCAAGGTAGGGGTGGTTGACAATCTTTTCGTCCAAAGGTTGGAGTATTCGGCGAATTTCGTCAATGAGTTCTCTCGCTTGTAGCATCACGGTCTACCTCCTGTTGGGATGGTAAAAATCGCTTTGGGGCTTAACTCTGTTGTCGCCCTTTAGCCTAAAGTTTGTCGCTGCCCCTTGTCCCGATGAAAATGTTCGCCCTGATGGAGTTCCTACCAGTCAATAGCGGAAGCGTTATTGTTGAACCTTCATGGGTTGCGGTTGTTGAAGGGAGAAGGGACCTGTGTCAAGGATGACGGTAGCGATGAGTTCCTCTGGCATATCCTTTGGCGCTCGCCAGACCAGCGAGCAGACAAACCCTCAGCCGAAGTGAAACTGAGGTTCGTCCACAACTTTTCCGTCCGCTGTTGCCAATCGCAACTTCGGCTCGGGCGGAAGGAATTCGTTCACCCTCAAGCCTCGCACTACCATCCCGTTGGCGGTTCTCAACTCCAGTGAAAACTCCCAACCTTCATCTGTTTTGTTCGTTAGCAGGCTGATTTGCAGCGGCTCAAACGAAGGCAAGGTTGCTCCCTCTTTTGGAATGACCAGTTTGGGGGCAGCAGGACCAGAGGCATTGGCGGACAAGTGCCATACTCTTCCCTGCTGATCTATGGAGACGAAAATGACCTTGTTCATCGGTCTTAGCGGTCGACTCTATCACCGGCTTCTCCTGAGACCAACGGTGCACAATGAGCCAGACAGTTGCACCTACTGCGGGTTTCCCGTCAGGAGTAAGGACTTGCCCGTGACCGCATCACTTAATGGGGGTTGCCCTTTCGCTGCGCCAGCGCTGCAAAAAGCCAGAGCAAAGGCAAAAATCCAAACCGCCCATCCCATGACCATCACCCCCGTGTAACAATTTGACACAGACTGCTGCCAATGTCATAGGTGACGCATGTGCTCAACTTAGGCTTTGCCAGTTGGGGTTTAGGGTTGTCGGCTGAGTTCAAAAAAGTTGTGGCGCAACAGGTTTAGTAATGGCAAAATTTGACCGCTGACGGTTGAACGAATAGGCTGTTTTGGGTCTGAGGTGACTTTAACGATGAGCGCAACCGATAAGGAAGCCGTGCCGCTGGACTGGCTTTACCAAGAGATCATCTTGGATCACTATAAGCGCCCGCGTAATTTCGGGACGCTGCCTGATGCGGTGGTGAGTGTAGGGGAAGAAAACCCGTTTTGTGGCGATCACATCGTAGTGCACTTGGCGACAGATGGGGAGCGTATCACGGGGGTTCGCTTTTCAGGGCGAGGGTGTGCTATCAGTCAAGCCTCAGCGTCTATGATGACGGAGAAAGTGAAGGGCATGAGCCTTTCAGAAGCGATGGAGTTTGCGGAAGCCTTTCGGCAAATGATGCGGGGTGAGCGTCCCTTCCCACCAGAAGGGGAATTAGAAGACTTGGATGCCCTTCGGGGAGTGCGGGAGTTTCCTGTGCGCATCAAATGCGCCACTTTAGCATGGGATGTGCTGCAGCGGGCGTTAGCTCAACTGCTGACGACCAATGACGGGGGCGATCAACGGTGAAATGTGAGGATTTGCTTCGTGTCATTTCCGACTATATTGACGGTGAGATTGACCCTAGCATTTGCGAGGAATTGGAGCAGCACTTGAAGGACTGCGAACCGTGCCAAATCGTAGTGGACACAGTGAGGAAAACAATTTTGCTCTACAAGGGCACAGAAGTTTACGAGTTGCCCTACGAAGTAAAGGAACGCATCCACAACTTGCTGCGAGAGAAGTGGAAAGAGAAGTTCCCGTCAGCAACCGTTTAGCTAAGAGAGGGTGGAAAGGATGGCGGAGAGCGGTGAGGCAGTGATCTGCGAGGCGCGGGAGAATCAGTGGCTTCTTCGGTCTGACCTTTTCTCCCTTCAATTAGGCGTGACGGGAACACGACAATTAGCCGTGTTCTCATGGCGCAACGAACGAACCGGCACCGAGTGGGTTAAAGCACCTGTGCCCTTCTTCGGCTTCTGCATTCACCTCAACGGTCACGCAATTGATTCGTTTTCCCCTTCAAACAACTGTGGCGCCTTCGTGCTTGAAGACGCTCGACATTTTGCTAAAGGGCAAGTAAAGGAGTTGCACTTTCGCCTTCGTCACCAACCCTTGGGTTTGATCGCTATTCTGATTTTGCGAGCATTTGACGGAACAGCGGCTTTAGAGACAGAGTTTGTGCTTCGCAACGAAGGCACAGAATCGGTGTGGATAGAGGGGCTATCGCCACTGAATTTGACCTTGCATCCTCCATCAGCCCTTCGCTTGCTCACCTTAACAGGCGGTCGTTACGATGACCGTTTCCCTCCTTCCAGTTTTGCGTTGACGGAAAGGGACCTTAACAAAAGTGCTGTTCAAATTTCTTGTGGGGCGGAAGGGCGTTCGTCAGCGCAAGATCTCCCTTGGTTCGCTTTGGGGTTGCTGTCTCCCGACGGGGCAGTTGGCGAAGGATTAGTGGGTGGGTTGCAGTGGAGTGGGCGGTGGCAAGGTGTGTTCCAAGAACGCGAAGGCGTCGTCTCCGCACAAATGAGCGCTACAGAAGTCCGCTATGAGTTGACTTCGGGGTCGGAATTGCATTCGCCAGTTGCAACCGTGCTGCTGTTTACCGGTGATTGGGATGAGGCCGGATGGCAATGGCACTGTTGGCAAGAGCGCTTCTTGTGCCCACCTGCTCCCCAAGATTTTCCTTGGGTCCAATACAACAGTTGGTTCGGTTGGACGACCCAAATCGACGAAGCAATCCTGCGGCGAGAAGTGGAGATTGCCGCTGAGTTGGGGTGCGAAGTGTTTGTTGTGGATGCAGGCTGGTATGAGGGTTGCGGTGCAGGTGATTTTGGGCATGGTTTAGGCACTTGGAAGGAGAACCGACAAAAGTTTCCTGATGGGTTACGCAACTTGTCGGATCTGGTGCACAAAAAAGGGATGCGGTTTGGGCTCTGGGTGGAACCCGAACGGGTGGATGTGGAGACGGAGTTAGCCAAACAACACCCAGATTGGTTTGCCCGACGGGACGGTCGAGTGATCGGTGGCGGTCGCTACGCCCACCTTTGCTTTGGTAACCCAGCGGTTGTTGCATGGTTTAAGGAGCGATTGGCAGAAGTTGTTGCTGATTACCAAGTGGACTGGCTCAAATGGGATTACAACATTGCTTACGGTTTGGGATGCAATGACCCATCGCACGGGCACCAAGCAGGGGACGGCACCTATGCCCACACCGTCGGTGTCTACGAAGTCAAAGACTATTTGCGGCACCGCTTCCCCCACTTGGTTATTGAGGGGTGCGCCAGTGGAGGCAACCGAATTGATTTTGGTCTCCTGAAGCGAGTGCACACTTATTGGCTGAGCGATTTCACCCACCGATCGGCAAATGTTCGCTTCCATCTAACAGGAGCGTGGTTTGCTTTGCCGCCACGCTACTTGAATTCATGGGTGGTTCACGAGGAAACCGATCTTACGGCCTTTCGCAGCCGCATGGGGGGAGCCTTTGGGATTTCTTCCCGCCTCGCCCATTGGGACGCAGCCACTTTGGAGCGAGCGAAACAAAGCATCGCTGAATACAAGCAGTTGCGCCCTTATGTATTGAAACGACGCTTTTTGCTTACCCCTCAAGCCAATTCCCTGCAGGAGTGGACGGTCTGGCAATTTTACGACCCTGGAAGGGATCAAGGAGTTTTGATGGCGTTCCGAGAGCAAGCTCCGGAAGACAATCTCCGAATTAAGCTTAAGGGGCTTCAAGGCACAACTCACTACGAGTGCTATTGTGCAGAGACAGGAGAACGATTGGTTCGTCTTGGGAGTGAGTTGATGACGGAAGGGATCGTTCTCAAGGTCCCTGAGGTTGGTGGGAGCACTTTGTGGTGGGTGCAACCAAGTAAGTCGTGAGGGCAAAAGTCTTTCCTTTATCCAAAGCCCTTTCCTGTTAACCATTGTTGGCTTGGAACATTTGTTCGGCTTGTCGGATAGCCTCACTGTAAAGGTGAGCCAGTTCCTCTTCCGACAACCCTATGGAAGTAGCGAGGGGAGTGACTTTTTCCCATTCGGCGCGTTCGCAAGCAATGGCCAGGTGAAGGAGGTTGCCGAGGAGTGTGGGGCGTCCCAATAAAGCGTCTTGGATCTCTGCTGCTATAGGCAATTCCTTGAGCAGTTCAGACAAGGGGCGACCAACCAAAGCATCCAACACAGACAAAAAGCCCACCAAAAAAGGATCCACCCCTAAGGCACGCCATTGGAGGCGTTGGCACACCAAAACGCAAAACTGTCCACGCACAACGCCTATCTTCAGCAGTTCGGGGGGCTTGTCTTCCAACAAGGAAGTCGCAAGGGTCATCAAGAGCCAGCGGCGCAGGTTTAGTTCTCCCAGTAAAACCATGGCTTGTTGAAGAGAGGTAACGGAATAGCGAAGCCCTATAGCAGCAGCATTGACATAGCGCAGCAGTTTGAACGAAAGGGAAAGGTCTCCCTTAAGGATTGCTTCCAAGCGTTGGAACTCTACCGTCGGTTGACAAAGTTCTTGCATGATTCGCAAGTGCGTGAGTTTGTAACTGGGCAAGTCTCGCCCTGTCAAAATCTCGGGGTGGCAGAAGAAGAAGCCTTGAAAGTAACCGTAGCCGGCGCCGACAGCTTCTTCGAAGTCCTCATGGGTTTCCACCCTCTCTGCTAAGAGGCGCAATTTCTGCCCGCTGAATCGCTTAGCGATTTGCCATCGTTCTCGTCCCACCGTGTGGACGAAGTCCACCTTGAGGATGTCTACAAAAGGAAGCAAAGGGGAATGCAAATCCTCAAGAGAGAAGTCGTCCAAAGCGATCAGGTAGCCACTTCGCTTCAACTCTTGGCACGCTTTCAGCACTTCTCCGTTCACTTCCTCCATCTTTGCTGAGAGTTCAACCACCAATAAGTTGGGCGGCAGCAAAAAGGGGAAACCTTTGAGTAGAAACTCTCTGGTCATGTTCACGAAAGCTGGCTTCCCTCCCGTGAGGGCGTTGATGCCGAATACATGAACGGTGTTGCTCACGACCTTTTGAGAGGCGAGGTCGCTGTCGGTCAAGGGAAAAGCGTTTTCCAAACCCGAGCGAAACAACAGCTCGTATGCGACGGTGCGGCGCAACCGGTCCAAGATGGGTTGTCGGGCGATGAAAACTTGCAACCCAGTCGCCTCCTTTGATGCGGCTCCCAGACAGTCATCCTACCTTCTATATCGTTTGCTGGTAGGTGCCATTTTTAGTTGCGAGGGGGCTGCCTAATGATCGCCAAAGGTCGGTGTTTTTCCCGACAGCACCGGAATGACGAAGCCTTAGCATCAAAACCTTAGC
>VAPR01000042.1_pt1 | contig 80991 bp, 66 predicted proteins | sample 3380701 | NCBI WGS metagenome assembly VAPR01 (sample SAMN11536904, study PRJNA540576) | hot springs metagenome | isolation source: hot spring wet sediment | place: Spain: Lobios | collected 2014-01
GTAGTAGGCGTTCATCAGCAAATTTCGGTGCGTTAGCATTGCACCTTTCGGGAAGCCTGTGGTACCAGAGGTGTACTGGATATTCACCACGTCGTGAGGTTGAACCGATGCGGCACGCTGACGAACTGCCTCGGGGGAAACTCTGTCGGCGAGTGCCAGGAATTCCTGCCAGTTGTACATCCCTGGCAATTTCGAGGATTGAATGCTGATGACCCGTCGCAATCGCGGGCAACGAACGGCTGGGCGATCCGTTAACGGGTGCTGGTGCAATTCCGGGCACAACTCCGCCAGGATGGCAAAGTAATCCGACTGTTTGAAGCGGTCGGTAAGAAAGAGTGTGGTGATGTCGGCCTGGTTGAGGACGTATTCGAGTTCATGCGAGCGGTAGGCGGGGTTGATGTTAACCAGCACTGCCCCCACGGTAGCGGTGGCGAATTGTAAGATCACCCACTGCGGCCAATTGGTGGCCCAAATGCCGATATGTTCCTGCGGTTGCACACCGAGAGCCAACAGCGATCGAGCAGCGCGCTCTACTTCTTCTGCAAACTCTCGCCAGCGGCAACGGTAGCCCAGCTGAGGAAAGACCATTGCTTCACCGTCGGGCCAGCGTCGCACCGTACTTTCGAGAACCTGCCCAAAGGTCAATCCATCTACCCAGGGAGACCCCGCCATCGTTTCTTCCTCCGGCTGACCTGCAGGGGAGCTTACAAACCGTCTGGCTTTAGGAAAATGCTAGTTCGTCCTGCACCCAATGCGCCGCGTAGGGCAAAGTTTCCTGCTGCTCCTGGCGGACTGGCTCCATTGTTAATCTACCCAGGGAGCGGGACGTTTCTCCAGAAAGGCACGCAATCCTGTCCGACATTCGACCTGCAGGCGAGCGGTAGCGCTCTCGTTCACCGCCTGCGCCGATGAGGCAAAAGGAGAAAACCTGCGCAGTAACTCCTTGGTTCTGGCCAGGGCTTGTGGTCCGCCCAGAGCGCAACGGCGTGCCCACTCCAGAGCCGTCGGCAGCAAGTCTTCTTCACGGACAACAGCATTTACCAGACCCACCTGATACGCCCGCTGAGCATCTATCAGTTCGCCGCCTAGCAGTAACTCCCGGGCAATCCGTTCACCGACCAGCCGCAATAAGTGAGGCAATACCATCGCGGCCACCAGACCCCGACGCACTTCCGGATAGCCGAAACTAGCTCGCGGTGAAGCGATGGCCAGATCGCAAACGGCCACCAGACCTGCCCCACCAGCCACTGCCGGGCCCGGCACCGCAGCAATCGTGGGTTTGGGACAGGTGTAGATGAGTTCGTACAGTTGAGCCAGGCGTTGTGTGTCGGCGTGCACCTGCTCTGCTTCGTTGGGGCTGTCGAGAGTGTCTGCCAGTTCCTGCAAATCCATGCCTGCGCAAAAAGCCGGGCCGTTAGCCGTGAGAATAATCGCCCGGCTGTGTGGCTCGGCAATCGCCCGTTGAAATGCTTCCGTCAACGCTGTTACCAGGGCACGATTGAGAGCGTTACGTTTGTCGGGCCGGTTCAACGTTATGATGGTAGCCGGTTTCTCGATATGTGTTACAACAAGTTCGCTCATACCAATCACTCCTGCCGTTCGCTCTCCGCTTCCGAGGGCGCTGGGGAATACAACGGGTCGCTTGCCGAGTCGTGGCCCAGATTGAATAGTAGCTCCGCTGAATGAGCCGTTTTGCTGAGCCGGGTCGAGTAGCGCCATGAGCCACGGGCTGGGCGACTTTGCCGCACTGCGGTTGCGCTGGCTTCATGCTGGCTTTCCAGACGTGTCAGGATTTGACGAGCACGGGCAATAACGGCTTGCGGCAAACCCGCCAGTTCCGCTACGTGCACACCGTAACTGCGATCGGCAGCACCGGGCAGGATACGATGCAGAAACACGATTCTGCCACTTTCTTCGTGTACCGCGGCCTGGTAGTTGCGCAGTCCCGACAGGGCTTCTGCTAGCTGGGTCAGTTCATGGTAGTGCGTGGCGAAAAGTGTCCGGCAACCGATAACGTTGTGGATATACTCTGCCACCGCCCAGGCGATTGCCAGTCCGTCATAGGTACTGGTGCCGCGACCGATTTCGTCCAAAATGACCAGACTGCGCGGAGTCGCATTATGCAGGATGTTGGCCGTTTCTGTCATCTCCACAAGGAACGTGCTCTGGCCTCGAGCCACGTCGTCGCTGGCACCGACGCGGGTGAAAATGCGATCCACGATACCGACACGGGCGCTCTCGGCGGGAACGAAACTTCCCATCTGGGCCAGAAGCACGAGCAGGGCCGTCTGCCGGATGAACGTGGATTTGCCGGACATGTTCGGTCCGGTGATCAGCCACAGAAAGCCATTTTCTGGCGACAGGCTGACATCGTTGGGCACAAAAGTGCCGGCGGGCAGAATCTGCTCGAGAACGGGATGGCGAGCATTACGCAGGCACAGCACAGGTTCGGTAACGACTTCCGGTCGGCAATAATGGTTCAGGTCGGCCAGTTCCGCCAGTCCGGCCAGCACATCCAAACGCGCCAGCGCTTCCGCTGTTTCAATCAATTGCGGTGCTACGGAGGCGGTGCGTTCGCGGAGTTGCACGAACAACTCATACTCCAGTGCACAAGCGCGTTCCTCGGCCCGTAGCACCTGGTCCTCGTACTGTTTGAGTTCCTCGGTAATGTAGCGCTCTGCGTTTTTGAGCGTCTGCTTGCGCTGGTAATCGGGAGGGATTTTATCAGCATGTGCATGAGTAACTTCGATGTAGTAACCGAAGACGCGGTTAAATCCGACTTTTAACGACGGGATGCCAGTGCGGGCAATTTCGCGCGCCTGGAATTGAGCTATCCAGGCCTTGCCGCCGCGTGACAGCTCACGGAGTCGGTCTAATTCGGCATGATAGCCGTCGCGAATTAATCCGCCTTCCCTCGGGCTGAGTGGTGGTGCCTCAACCAGAGCGCGTTCCAGTTCCGTTTGTAAGTCCGGCAACAGATGCAATTGACTGCGAATCAGTTTCAGTGCCGGTGCCTGGGCTTCCTCCAGACGCGCTAACAACTCCGGCAAAACTCGCAGGGTAGCACTAACAGCCACCAGATCACGCGGCGAAGCACGCCCGGTGCTGATCCGGCTGGTGAGCCGTTGCAAGTCGTATAGCCTTCCGAGCAGGTTGCGTATCTGTCGCCGCCAGGTCGGTTTTTCCTTCAATTCGCCAACGGCATCGAGGCGATCAATAATAGCCTGCGGGTCGGTAAGAGGAGCCAGCAACCAGTCCTGCAACAATCGAGCCCCCATGGGCGTTACGGTGCGATCGATCGCGGCCAGCAAAGAACCTTCCCGCCGCCCTTCGCGCAAGGTACGCACCAGTTCCAGGCTTCGACGCGTTACCGCGTCCAGATGTAATACTTCGCCGCTACGGTAAGGGCGTAACCGGGTCAGATGTCCCGGCTGAGTCTTCAACGTCTCCTGTAAATACCGCACTAAAGCACCAGCGGCCTGTAAACAGATTTGCGTCTCCTCGAAACCGAAACTTTCCAGCGATACGACCCGCAACTGCTGCCGCAACGCCTCCAGGGCACTGCGAATTTCAAAAGTCCAGACCGGTCGATAGGTCAAGCTCAGGCTCGGCCACTGTGCCTGCACCTGCGACAGCCAGGAAGGTACCGCGCCATCGGGCAGGATTAATTCCGCCGGTTCCAGGCGTAACAATTCATCTACCAGCCGTTCGGTGGGAAGATCAGCGGCCCACATTTGTCCGGTGGAAAGCTCTACCCAGGCCAGACCGGCAAGGCGTTCACCTGGCCAGACCGCCGATAGATAATTGGGACGCTGTGGGTCGAGCAGGGCATCTTCGGTAAGGGTGCCTGGCGTAACAATGCGGACCACTTCCCGCCGCACCAGTCCTTTGGCGGTCGCTGGGTCTTCTACCTGTTCGCACACGGCGACGCGAAAACCTGCCTGCAACAACCGCCGCAGCTGCTGATCCAGTGCATGATGGGGAAAGCCAGCCATCGGTACCTGCTTGTCGCGGCTGGTCAGCGTCAATTGCAGAACTCGCGAGGCCGTTAACGCATCCTCGTAAAACAGCTCGTAAAAGTCGCCCAGCCGGAATAATAGCAACATATCGGGATGGCGTGCCTTGATGTCCCGATACTGTTGCATCATCGGTGTCAGGTTTGCTCGCTCGATGTCGTTTGCCGGATGCATCGTGGACGCCAGCTGATATTGATTGTCGTTCACTCTGACCGACTGGCGACTAGGAAAACGCCAGGCCCGCCGTGAATGCCACCCTTGAAATTATCCGTGGCTAAGAATGGTCGGCCTGCTGCGAATAATCTTACAGAGCAGGCGAGCCGCTGAAACCTTTTTGTCATGCTGCCCACAACCTCGAACCGAGGAAATAGTGCTTTTCCGCGGGGATTGAGTGACGGAACATTTGCGATTCGCGGGGAACGCATCGGATGTTACGGAGACCGACTATGGCGTTTGCATACGCACCAGGCAGCCGACCTGTTGAGCCTTACACCATCAAGCACGGTCTGGGCTCCGGTGGTTTCGGGGAGGTGTACTATGCTGTTTCCGATGCCGGCAAGGAGGTTGCGCTCAAGCTTTTGTGCCGTGAACCGGAAATCGAATTGCGCGGGATCCAGGCTTGCCTCAATCTGAATCATCCGCATCTGGTGACCGTTTACGACCTGCGTCAGGCAGGTGATGGCAACTGGTGGTTGATCATGGAATACCTGGCCGGGCCTACCTGGTCGGCAATTTTGCAGCAGCATCCGCAGGGTTTGTCACCGGAACGTGTGGCCTGCTGGTTTCAGCAATTGGCGAAAGCTCTCGATTTTCTGCACCAGCACGGTATCCTGCACCGCGACCTGAAGCCCAGCAATATTTTCCTGGCCGATTGGGACCGCGAGGAATGGGTCAAGGTTGGTGATTATGGTTTGAGCAAAGCGATCGCCGGCAGGATGAGCGAACAGCATAGCGCTATCGGCACGGCGTACTACATGGCTCCGGAGATGGCCCAGGGCCGCTACGACCATGGCGTGGACGTGTACGCGGCAGGAGTGCTGGCTTTTCAGCTGCTCACCGGACAGTTGCCTTTTACGGGCCAATCGGTGCAGGAAGTACTGCTTCGCCACTTGACGGATGAACCCGACTGGTCGAGGGTCCCCGCTGCGGTCGTGCCGGTTTTACGCACTGCCCTGGCGAAAGATCCAAGGGCGCGCTTTACCAGCGTAGGCGAGCTGGCTCAACATTTGTGCGATGCGATTTCACAAATCCAGGCCAGTCCGGCCAGAGCTGAACCGACAGATCGTATGCAACCAGCGCAGAAACCAATTTCCCCAGACAGGCCGAAAGCCGCTCCGGCAGCTGGTCGGGCTCCTGTTAAATCGAGCGCAAATGCCAGTGCGGATGCGACAACCAGCCGGGGGCTGGCATTGTTGAATTCCTTACTAGCCAGCGCAATCAGTGCGGTGATCCTGACAGTATTTATGGCGGTGGTCGGGTGGAATTTACGCCGGGACGTTCCCACAGACACCTTTATTTGGGTGGGGAGTTTCGCCCTGCTCAGTGCCTGGCCCTTGCTGTCGCTGCAGCGGCTGTGGTGGGACAGGGGGCTTCCGGAAGTCTGGGTGCGGTGCCTGGTCCGACTGGTGCTGGGTATGGTTCTAGGAGTGGCAGGTGCCTGGCTTGCTGGTTTTGCCTGGTTGTGGGAAAAGCCTCGCCTGCCTACGCTGGAGTTGCAAGAGCAGGCAATCGCTTACAGCATGGCACGGTGCGGACTGCGGGATGCTGCGTTTTTTGGCATATTGTTCCTGCTCACGCCGTGGGAGAATTTGATGCGGCGAGATCGACGGGTACGCTTTACATGGGACCCGGTCATCCTTGTCGCTTTCCTGGCGGGGCTGCTGGTCTGGTTCTGGCAATACTGGGAAAGACTTTCGTGGGAACGGGAATGGCCGAAAATCGCAGCCGTGGCCTTGACCAGTGTCGTACTGCAACTCGCCAGTCCCCGACAAGGGGTGCAGCGGTGAGACCTGAAACAACTGTGTCGGTTCGGCTTTTCGGCGATACACCGGCGATTGCTCTGCCCGGTCTCAAACTGAGAATCTGGCGGACCGGTGAATAAGAAGGTACTGCGGATCATGCGATGGCGATGGCGTAACTCAAGCTGCCGGATGCGTCAGTCAAAAAAGCCATCAGCCTGGGTGAGCATGTTTGGAGTTGGGCTGATCGTTTTGCTTCCGTCGGCGCGGGGCGGAGCGGCGGAAACAACTACTGCCTATACGTGGGAGGTGCGAGTGGAGCGAACTGAATTGGCCAGTCGGCGCCAGGAGGCCATCGAGTGTGCGCAACAAAAAGCCGCTGAACAGATTGCCTCCTGGTTGCGGCAAGTCTGGCCCGATGGTTCCTGGACACCAACACCACAATTCCTGCGCGATCGCCAGATCATCTACGACGTGTACACAGAATCGGTCATCCTGGAGTTGCCGGAAGGCCCGAAGTTGATGTTTGCCGGGGTGGCGTTGTGTCGGCTGACACCAGAAACGTGGAGGGAATTGCTGGAACAAAGTCGCTTGGCGGAATCACAACGGCGTTTGTGGATGCTCGGAAAATACGGTTTCGCTCCTGCTATGGTCGCCTGGTTGGTGCTTTGGTTGTTGTGGCCCAAGCCGACTTCCGAGCTCGCCCGGTAGCATGGTGTCTTACCACCCAAAGGTATCATGCCGGCGGCCCTTGTGCTTGACAGGAAGAGGTGGGTTCGTTATGCGTCGGCGAAGTGTTGCAACTTGGCACTTCACTGCACGGGGCCATTCGCCTGGGCCCAACTGTTGCCGAGACGGGAAACCGACTGCCCACGGGAGCAAAAATAAGCCAGCGACCATGTGCCGAATCCTGATGCTGATTGTCCTCCTGCTGGCACTAAATGGGTGCGTCGAACGGCGGCTGACCATCGTTTCCGATCCACCTGGGGCGCTGGTCACCGTCAATAATCGCGATATTGGAGCCGCACCGGTTGACGTTCCCGATGACCTGTTCGTTTACGATGGGGCCTACGAAATCGTACTGCGCAAAGACGGTTACGAACCGTTGCGTGTTCGTCAGGAGCTACGCCCACCGTGGTACTTGCGATTTCCCTTCGACTTTTTCGCGGAAGTGGTCTGGCCCTTCCGCATTCGCTATTACCGGGAGTTGACCTACCAGCTTCAGCTTCCGCCAGCCATCTCCCGCGAACAATTGTTGCAATCAGCGCAGGAATTACGCAGTTACGGACAAACGAATTTGCCGCCGCCGTGACGCTGCTGGCTGGCAACTATGGGCCTGGTTTTCTTCAAGTTCGTGGGACTGTTGCTTCGCCAAAGCTGGGCGGATACCGACACACAGAGGCACGGCTGGCCTGGCAGTTATCTTTCACGGCTAGCCCGGCGGTTAGCCGGTCAGGCTGCCCTTGGTCGAGGGAATACCACCGCCCCGCGGGTCAATTTCGACGGCATCGCGTAAGGCACGGGCTGCTGCTTTGAACACCGCTTCGACGATGTGGTGAACATTTCGGCCATAGTGGCAAAGCACATGTAAATTCATCGCTGCATGTTGCACTACTGCTTGCCAGAAATCCTGGGTCAATTCACTGTCGAACTGGCCCAGTTGTTGTCGGGGCATGTCCACCTGCCAGACCAAATAAGCCCGTCCGCTCAAATCAACGACTGCGGTCACCAGTGTTTCGTCCATGGGCACCAGGGCATGACCATATCGGCGGATGTTGGTCTTGTCGCCTAACGCTTCTGCGAGAGCCCGACCCAGACAGATGCCAACATCCTCAACCGTGTGGTGAGCATCCACGTGCAGGTCCCCACGTGCCTGAACCCGCAGGTCGAACAGAGCATGGCGGGCCAAAAGCTGGAGCATGTGGTCGAAAAAACCAATACCGGTCTGAATCTCAGCTCGACCCGTGCCATCGAGATCGAGGAGCAGGTCAATAGACGTTTCGGCAGTTTGCCGCTGTATGTGGGCCTGGCGCGCCATAGCGTTATTCTCGCCTAGTGTGCAGACCATCGGAAGAACGCCATTGGCACGGATGCGTCCGGGCTTGAAATCGGGGCACTGGCTAGACTAACCGCCTGAGTTCGTCCAGCAGGCGATCCATATCCGCATCCGTCCCGATGGTGATCCGCAGGCCATCTATTTCAGGATAGCTCATGTAGCGTACCAGGATACGTCGGGCCTTAAGCTGCTCGTAAATCCAACGGGCGGGCCGCTCAGCATGCCGACACCACACGAAATTGGCTTGGCTGTCCGGCACGCTGAAGCCGAGCTGCCGCAGGTGAGGGATAATGCGTTGCCGTGTTGCACGAATGCGGGCGACGTTGCTCCGCATATAGTCCTGGTCTTCGATAGCCGCTGTCGCCGCAACCAGACTTAACGCGTCGCAATTATAGGAATCTTTCACCTTGTAAAACTGCCTGGTCAGCTCCGGATGAGCGACAGCAAAACCGAAGCGAATGCCGGCCAGGCTATACGATTTGCTCAGACTGCGGGTCACGATCACTTTTTCTTGCGTGAGAGGCAGGGAGAGATAATTTTCGTCGGCAAAGTCTGCATAGGCCTCATCAATTACCAGGGGTGTAGGCCAGTAATGCAATCGTGATCGAGGCACCACCGTGCCTGTCGGTGAATTGGGGTTCGGAATGTAACTCAGATGTACGCCGTCAGGCACATCCTGCGGGTTCAAATCCCCCGTCGGCGTGAAGGGAATGGTGTGGGTTTCAGCCCCCTGAATTTGAGCAAGCGTTTCGTAAAGCAGATAACTCGGCGTGGGAAAGAGAACCCGGCCATGTTCGGGCACGAGTGTGCGAGTGATGATTGTCAGGGCGTCGTCAGAACCATTCGCAATCAGGATAGCTTCAGCGGGAATACCAAAGACTCGGGCGGCCGTTTCACGGAACTGTCTCCCAAGTGGGTCGGGATACTTTCGCAACCGATCGCCGGTCAATGCCTGACGCAATGCTTCGACCACACGTGGAGAAGGTGGAAACGGATTCTCGTTGGTGTTGAGCTTGAGATATTCGCCGTCCTGTGGCTGTTCGCCAGGCTCATAGCCGCGCATCTGCAAAATGTTGCTACGGACAAATTCCAGCATGGTTGCGGATTCTTTTGTGTTGTCCCGAAGTGGGACCTGGGGCAGGGAAGGAACACTGTATTAGGTCGAGGGTCGGAACAATGTATTTTAGCAGCAAATCATGTCGTTTCACTGGCCAGGAGTGCTGCGGGTTGGCCGGAAGCCTGGCGAATACGGACGCTGTGCGCGTGGGCCGGGAGTTTTTCCACTTCCGCCAGGCGAATCACATGCTCCGCCTCACGGGCCAGCGCTGATTCGCTGAAACGCAGGACGCTGGTGCGCTTCAGGAAATCGTTGGCCGATAACCCCGACGCGAACCGTGCTGTACCGCTGGTTGGCAACACGTGGGACGGGCCCGCCACGTAATCCCCCAGGGCTACGGGTGTGGAATTGCCCAGGAAAATGGCCCCGGCGTTGACAATGCGCTCGGCCAGCTGTTCGGCCCGTCGGGTGCAAACATGGACGTGCTCTGGTGCTAGCAAATTGACCAACCGCACTGCCTGCTCTGCATCCGTTACCTGCACCAGCGCTCCGAACCGTTCGAGACTGTCACGAGTCAGGTCAGCCCGTTCGATAGTTGCGAGTTGTTCTTGCAGAGCAGCATGCACGGCATCAAGAAGGTCAGCCTGCCAGGTAATCAAGATGCTGGCCCCCGGTGCGTGTTCTGCTTGCGCCAGCATGTCGGCCGCCAGGTAATCGGGACGAGCAGATTCATCCGCTACCAGTACCAGCTCGGTCGGACCGGCCAGCGAATCAATTCCGACCGTACCAAAAACGTATTTCTTAGCCAGCATCACATACAGATTGCCCGGTCCGACAATCATGTCCACGGCAGGCAATTCGGGCAGGCCGTAAGCCAGTGCTGCAATCCCGTGTGCACCGCCCAGCCGATAGACCTCGCGCACGCCGAGTTCGTAGCACACAGCCAGAAGGTCGGGATTGTTCGAACCATAGCGGGTAGGCGGGGCGATAACAGCGATTTCATTCACCCCGGCGGCGATTGCCGGGCACACTGTCATCAGTACTGTGCTGGGATAAGCGGCATTTCCGCCGGGAACGTGTACTCCGACTCGCCGTACCGGACGGTAGCGAACGCGGATTTCCTCACCCTCGCCGTTGCGCCAAACCGCGTCGCTGTGTAACAAGCCACTCTGGAACGTCAGGACGCGGTCTCGCACATGTCGCACAGTCTGCAAAAATTCCGATTGCGCCTGGCGGTGAGCTTGCTGCAACTCTTCCGGCGAAACACGCAGATTTTCCCGCCGCAATTCAAAATTGTCAAAGATCTGGCTGAACCGAGCAACAGCAGGAAAGCCCTGATCACGCACTTCGTTGCAAATCCGCTCAACACTGCGCGCAGGTGATAACGCTTCCCCGAAGGCGCGAATGGTCAATTCTCGACTCCGTGGAGTGATTCGTTCAGTGTCCAGGCTATGCTGACGTCGTAATTCGCCTATGAGGCTCGCCGCATCCTCATCGTTGGACCATACAATTCGGCGTATGCTCAAACTCATCGGCTCCATCCTCGTTAGCCAGGCTTATCCAGCCTGGATTCTTTGTTACTGAAAGCGCCTGGGCTTCTTTGGACTATAAAAGTTTCACACGCTAAAAGCAAGGTACTGCCATCCGCAGCAAACTCGCCGGGAACACTCGCTACGGTTATCGCCAGGCTGACTGGCTACGAGCTAGGCCAGCACAGTGGCAGGCGAATTTGCAACTCATTCATCGGAAGCGGCTACCCGCCGGGAATTCAACGAGGCCGTGTATGGGCTTTACCGTGTACAGATTGGCTGCATTTAGTTGAACCGTTCTGGTGGATAGGTTTGCTTTTACCTGGGGAAAGATGCGGACTGGACGATGGCCAGGTCGCGGCCGCCGAGTTTATCGGCCAAAGCAGGTTCCGTCGTGAACACGAAGACCGCCTGGTGCCCCTGAGCATCGGCTACCACGTACCAGGTAAGCATAATCGGCAAGTCCTCGGTTTTACCCTGCACAGTATGGCGATAGATCCAGCGGCCATCCGGAGATTTGATTTCGCCACTTTCGATAACTTTCTCCGGCTGGAAATTGGGGGCCTTTTCCGCGAATTCGCGTATTTGATCAGCGGTGAGATGCTGGCCGGGTTTCGCTTTGGGCCAGAACGTCACGTTCATCTGCGCAACCAGTTCCCCGCGATCGAGGAGTCGAAAGACGGCAAAGCGTTCCTCCTGGGCAACACGGTGCCATCCCCGGTCATAAAGAAACTCGCACTCGCCATTGGGTGCGCGGTAACTGAGCAAGAGAAAAGCTGGGGCAGGTTCGCCGGGCAAGTTTTGCAACACCGCCGGTGTCAAATGGGAACTGCGACCGCCGAATTGGCGCGATGCTTGAACCTCGGCCACCAGATGCAGGGCAGGGGTGATGGGGCCAGCTTGCCGCTCCTGGGTTTGTCGCCAGTGCAATTGCGTCCACCGTTCAAAAGTCAGGTCGTATTCCAGCTTTGCCTGAACGGTGTTGATGGTTTCGCAACCATCGGCGATGCCGTCCACTTTTCCCTCCACGACAACGACGGCCCGGTCGTTCTGAACCGAGGCGAATCGGGCTTGAACTTTTGACTCGGTAACGCCATCCAGACCGCACAACGCCTGGACTACCGGGATCGGTACCGTCCAGCTTTCGCCCACCGCCACCAATCCTTCCGGCAAAAGGTTGGGCACCATGAGCACATCGAGGTGTCCTTCGGTCAAATCGAGTTCTTCACGGGTCAGCGGCCCATTCGGCGAAAAGACCACTGTTTCGTCGCGCCAGCGTTGCGCTATCAGGAGCCTTCGTTCATCTCGGAGCTGGCGTTTTTCGGTCTTGCCTGAGGAAAGACTGGCCTGCACCGCGTGAAGGGGCTGGCGTTGCCAATCGGCCAGCTCGTAGTAGCGGGCTACACGGCGCGGCAGTCCGGGACGCACACCGATTGGGCCAGCCTGATTCGCATTCGGAGTTGCGTCAACCAGTGCCAGTACGTGTTCCCAAAAACTATGGCGAGCGGTGACCAGCGCCTTAGCCTCGCCTGATTTAGCTTTTACTTCGACGCGAGTCTGCATTTCTACCTGCCACTGTTGCCCCTCCTGGCAGCGCTCACGTAGTGCATAGCGGCTCGGTTCTGCGGAAAACAAAAGGGTACTCGTCAAGGCGAAAAGTAGGGATGGGACTATCAGTAATCTGCCTGCCATCTCTATGCTCCAGGGTTCGCGTCAGGCCCCGCCAAATTGTCGGGCCAGGAGTACCGGACTTTGCTTTTGAGGCGGCGTCGGTTGGGTACCATAACCGTCTCGGCTCCCCGGTCAACTTCAACTGGAGCATAGCGGTTGCCGAGGGCCACAGTTATACCCACAATAGCCAGACCAGGCGAAGCATCAGCATGCACTGCGGAAGCGGGTATTTTGTCTTACACCGTAGCATTATGCCTGGTTCCAACGACTAGACGGGAGATCGCTTCATGGCATCAAAGATGCGAGGTTGGTTATTTGGGCTATGGAGTGTGACGCTGCTGGTCGGTTTTTATGCAGTGCCGCGGGTTACAGCTAACGACCGGCTCAACATTTTGTTCTGCATTGCTGATGACTGGTCGTACCCGCACGCCAGCATCTACGGCGATCCGGTGGTAAAAACGCCGGCCTTCGACCGCGTGGCTCGAGAAGGCGCCTTGTTTAGCCGATGTTATTGCGCGGCACCGTCCTGCACACCGTCACGGGCCGCGATCCTCACCGGTCGTTTTCCTCACAGTCTCGAGGAAGGGGCAAACCTCTGGGGGTTTTTGCCGGCACGTTTTGCGGTATATCCCGACTTACTGGAAAAGGCAGGCTACCATGTCGGTTACATGGGTAAAGGATGGGGGCCAGGGAACTTCCAGGCCGGTGGTAGAACACGCAATCCGGCCGGGCCTGTTTATAAATCCTTTACGCAGTTTTTGGACGCTTGTCCCAAGGACAAGCCGTTTTGCTTCTGGTTCGGCAGTACCGACCCTCACAGGCCTTATGAACACGATGCCGGTCGGAAAGCGGGCCTTGCTCCGGAACGCGTACGTGTTCCGCTTTTCTGGCCGGATTGTCCCGAGGTTCGGCACGACGTCCTGGATTATTATTTCGAGGTGCAACGCTTCGACCATCAGGTAGCCGGGCTGCTGGCGGAACTGGAAAAGCGCGGCCTTTATGAACGAACGCTTATCGTTATCACCAGCGACAATGGCATGCCTTTCCCGCGATGCAAAGCCAACCTTTACGACCTGGGAACGCATATGCCTCTGGCGATTCGCTGGCCGGGAGTCACACGGCCTGGTATGCGTATTGACCGGTTTGTCAGCCACGTGGACCTCGCTCCGAGCTTTCTTGCGGCAGCAGGCTTACCAATCCCAGCCGATTGGCATGGTCGTAATCTGAAACCACTGCTCACGGGCGATGCGAAATCCTGGCTGGACGCAGTTTTTACTGAACGTGAGCGCCATGCTTATGTTCGACAGGGGAACCTGAGTTATCCGGCGCGAGCGATTCGGACGGAGCGGTTTTTATACATCCGCAATTTTCGACCCGATCGCTGGCCGGCTGGCGATCCGCAGCTGGTTTTCGCGGTGGGTCCGTTCGGCGATATTGACGACGGGCCGACCAAACAGATCATTCTGGCTCGGCGCAACGACCAGGATTGGCAACGTTATTTCACTCTCAGTTGCGGCAAACGACCTGCAGAGGAACTGTATGACCTTCAAAAGGACCCCGACGAACTCGATAACCTGGCGGACAAACCCGAATATGCGGCCATCAAACAACAGCTTGCGGCACGTCTGCAGGCCTGGATGAAAGAGACCGGCGATCCGCGGGCGTCCCAGGACGACGACCGCTTCGACAAGTTTCCCTATTACGGTGGCCCGTTCAAGCCAGAAAAGAGCCAGCCCCGCTGACTACCTTTACCCCGGCTCCCGCTGTTTTGCTAAAGGATAGCGGTCAACCATTTTCCAGGGCCTCTGGCCAGATTGATCCGCACCACCTGTTTCATTTTGCTGCCAAAGCGTGGCTGCATCGGTTGGCGAGTCTGTTTGCCACAACTCGCCTTGTCCGGTTACGCGAAATTGTTATGAAGGCCGGTTGCCGATACGGAAACGCATCTGCTTGGCTCAACCTCCGACGTGCCACCATAAGCTCGCCCTTTCACTCCGCTGCGGCTTTTCGGAAGCTCAAACCAGGAGTATGGCCGTGGACCTTGCCTGTTCGACACTGGCTTTCACACGCTACGACCTCGAAGAAGCCCTGCGAAGAATGGCCGATCTCGGATTCGCCCATGCGGAGGTTGCCATCACGCCGGGCAATCCGCATCTGACGCCCGAAACTGTGTGCCGCCATTTGAACGATGTGGTAGAACTGTTACGCTCCGTCAGCGGCATCGCCCCGGCAGCGTTGCTGGTGGAATTGGAAAGTACCGAACTGCGCCTGTGGCAGCAGCAATTTCCTGTGTTATGCCGGCTCGCAAATATCCTGGGCATTGTAACTGTAACAATTGCCGCGGCTCCCAGTGGCAGCGATTGGGCAAAGGAAGTGGAACGTTTGCGACAGGTGGTGAGTTGGGCGTTTCCGTATGGCGTGGTTGTCTGCGTGGAGACACGTCTGGGTACCCTCACTGAGACGCCGCAAGCCGCGGTGGAACTGTGCCGGTGTGTGCCACCATTGCGGCTGACGCTCGATCCAAGCCATTACCTGTGCGGACCAAATGCCGGCCAGTCGTTCGACGGGGTGTTTCCTTACGTGCACCATGTCCACCTTCGAGATAGCGGCACCACTCCGGATAAAATCCAGGTGCGTGTGGGCCAGGGCAAGATGCCGTTCAGTCGCATTATCCAGCAACTTCGCCGTTACGAATACAACCGCCTGATCACCATCGAGATGTTCGACAAACCGGAACCGCCCTACCCACTGGAGCCGGAGTTACGCACGTTGCGTCTGCTGCTGGCCGGGATGCTCTGAAATTTGTCCAGAACCCCTCGCTCTTTCATCACAAACCGCATCAGCTTTTTGCATCATACGCGGGTCGGGTTTGGCCATCTTACGACACCGGCGCGCTGGTTTGCATGGCTGGAAACCGCAAGGACTATTGCTTTTAAGCCACGGACTGACGGATGCACAAAAGGGTTCAATAGGCCAAGAGCGACAAAAGCGATTGGGTGGCTCAGGTATCGGAATGTGCATCGGCGAACTCGGCGCCATTCCGCTGAGCATTGTGTTCACGCTTAAGCTTGTCTGCAGATAAGACCTGGCTGCTCCTCAGTGATATACAGGTATTCCGGTGGGCGTTGTGTTCGCGGCTAGGCTCGCCCTCACTCAACCGTGCCCATTGGACTGTTGTGATTGCGGCGTTCCCGTGGACATGCAAAGGGCAGTAACACGGCTAAAGGGTTTCCCGCGGCAAACGCAGATAGGCAATGTCCAGTTCGTCTTCGCTGTCGTCGCTATCGTAGCGAACTGTAACGGAATCCTCATGTACGGCGGTCAGAATGGCTGGTTCGTACACCTTTTCGAAGCGTTCTCGCCGGGCCTGCACGCGCATGCCCACTTCCAGGTGCAACGGAAATAACTCCGCCAGAGCAACCGGGCCTACGTCGCCATCGTCGTAGTCAATCAAGGCAATGCCCGATGCAATCTCCCGAATCGTACCGGGATAAAGAAAGTGAGGTTCCCAGGGAGCTAACACGCGATCGCCTGGTTTCCAGAGTGCCGCTAACGCTTCCTCCTGCTCACGGGGCAGGCGTAGCAGCACGCGGGGAATCCGAATCCGACCGACGGGAAGCGTTTCTTCGCCGTCATCTTCCGAATAGCGAACACGAACCATCTCACCATCTACCGCGAGCACCTCAGCCCAATAATAGCGATTGACGTCCGGGTCTCGCCGCACCTGGACCTGGGAACCGACCTGTATCTGCAAAGGCCGGAGCGTGGATTCCGGTACGTACCCCTCGTCGCCATCGTCATATTCGATGACCAATCCCCGTTTGCCAACAAAGACCACCGTTCCGGGGTACAAAAAGTCCGGCTCCCACGGTGCCAGCACCCGGTCCCCAAGTCTCCAGCGAGCAGTCTGCCCCATGATTCACCCTCGCACAGTTCTAACACTCAGCATTGTATAAACCCGCCGCTCCCGTGAAAAATTCGACGTTACCATGATTCTCCTGGGTCTTAACTTCGACCCGAACGGCTGTTAAACATCCAGCGGCAGTCACTATGGGCAACGTTGCTTCCGACACGCTGGCAGCCAAGGCGGATTGGTCTGCAGAGTGCTGCATGCGCTGGCTAGCCGAACGTGGGAGCCACTTCTACATTGAAGGCGGTTTTTATGTCGGGCAGTCGGAGCGCAAGCCTGATCGTGCGCCCGTTTCCCGATAATTCCCCGTAAGACTGGAGAACGACAGAATGAAAACCTATGCTTACGGCTACCCGAGGCTGGGACAGAACCGCGAATACAAACGGCTCATCGAAGGCTTCTGGAAACAGGAAATCACCGAACTGCAACTTCGTGAAGGTCTTGACCGATTGGAACGCGAGCGGCAGCGAGCCTATCACGCCAGTGTGGACTTTTATCCTGTTGGCGAGATGACGTTTTATGATGCCATGCTGGATCACGGCATCATGTTCGGTCTGGTACCGGAAGCCGTTACCGATGGACTGCGAGTTGGACGTTCCTGGGACGCGCCGCTCCATCTGGCAGTTTATTATCGCCTGGCTCGCGGTAGCGATGCCTGGGAAATGACCAAATGGTTCAATACCAACTATCACTACCTGGTGCCTCCAATCGGCGATAACACCGAGTTTCGCCTGGTGTGGGCAAAACCGTTGCAGTCCTGGCAACAATACCAGAATGGCGTTCCGTATCTGGTTGGCCCGTACACCTTTTTGAGTCTGAGCAAGGGCTATCACGCTGATTCCTGGCCCAAATTGTGGGAGCGTTTGGTCAGCGCTTATGCCGAGCTATTGACCCGGTGCGCTCAAGCAGGAGCCAGTTACGTTCATGTGGACGAACCGGCTCTGGCTGGAGATGTCCCATCGAAACACTGGCCCCTGGTGCAGCAGGGCTATGCCCAATTGGCATCGCGAGCTCCGATTTTGCTGTTCACTTACTACGATACACCGGCGGACTGGCAGGCATTCTTGCAATTGCCGGTGCGCGGTTTCGGTGTGGACCTGGTGCATGGCTCTGCCAGTGTAAAAGGGCAGGGCAATGCTAGCAGCGAGTTGCAGGCTGCGCTACAACGTCAGCCGCTACGCCAGGACCAAATCCTGATCCTGGGCGTAGTGGATGGCCGGAATGTTTGGAAGACCGACCTTCGTCGAACTGCCGACTTAGTGCAACGTTTGCGGCAATATACTGCGGCCGAGGTCTGGATCTCGAATGCCGGGCCGCTTTCGCATTTGCCCGTCAGTCTGGCCGCAGAAGACAAAATGGCGCTGCCCTTGCGGCAAAGGCTGGCTTTTGCGAACGAGCGACTTACGGAACTACGCTTGCTGCGGCGGTTATTGCTTGGAAGCCCGCACGAGGTAACCGAGGGCGATGACGAATCGCTGTTGCGGAACTGGAACGCATATTCTTCCGGAAACGAAGATTGGCGGAATGAAAGTGTCCGGCAACGTGTGGCCAGTTTGCGGCATGAAGATTTCCGTCGCACTGCTGAGTATCCTGAACGCGATGCGTTACAGCGCCAGCGTCTGAAACTGCCGATGTTTCCCACCACTACCATCGGCAGCTTTCCGCAAACCGAGGAAGTTCGCCGCATGCGGAACGCCTTCAAAAACGGGCGGATTTCTGCCGATGAGTATGCCGGTTTCATCCGCGAGCAAATCCGGCATGTTGTACAGGTGCAAGAGGAACTGGGTCTGGACGTGCTGGTGCATGGGGAATTCGAACGCAGCGACATGGTGGAGTTTTTCGCGGAAAAGCTGCACGGCATAGCGCTGACGCAACATGGCTGGGTGCTTTCATACGGTACCCGAGTGTATCGCCCACCGATCATTTACGGCGATGTTAGCCGGCCGGCACCAATGACCGTTTCGGAAATCACCTTCGCACAGTCGCTCACCAAACGACCCATGAAAGGCATGCTGACCGGGCCGGTTACGATACTCGCCTGGAGTTATGTTCGCCAGGACATTCCAACGTCTGAAGTGGCCTGGCAGATCGCTCTGGCTTTGCAGGACGAAGTCCGCGACCTGGAGGCCGCTGGTATCGGCGTCATTCAGATTGACGAACCGGCCTTTCGGGAAATGGCTCCGCTACGCCGAGCCCACTGGCCGGAGTATTTCGACTGGGCAGTGAAGGCGTTTCGTCTTGCCTCCCGCGCTCAGCCGCAAACGCAGATCCACACCCACATGTGCTATTCCGAGTTTAACGAAATCCTGCCTTACATCGAACAGCTCGACGCCGACGTCATTACCATCGAAGCCACGCGGAGCAAAGGCGAAGTGATTGAAGCGTTCGAGCGGCATAGCTACCCACGGCAAATCGGGCCTGGCGTTTACGATGTCCATTCGCCGGCGATCCCTTCTGTGGAATCCATCGTGCAAATATTACGGCGAGTCATCCGGGTAATTCCTCCGGAACGTGTCTGGGTCAATCCGGACTGCGGCCTGAAAACCCGTCACTGGGAAGAAGTCCTCCCCGCCTTGCGAAACATGGTGGAAGCCGCCCGCCAACTCCGCCAACAACTTCCCGGCCGGTAGCGAAACGCGCACTGGCCACAAGGTTCGGAGTGGACAACAGCGCGACTCCCGGCCGAGCGCCAGCACACACAGGAAGCGAATTATTACCCGGTTGTTACGGGTGGAAGCGGGGTGATGCCGTGTTCGTCGGCCAACAGCGGAGTGCGCGCATCTACCGGCAGCAAGATGGCTGCGTACTGAGGATGGGTCTGACAAAACAAGCCGGTCTTTTCCACGCCCAGGATAAAGAACGCGGTGGCCAGCGCATCGGCTTCGGCAGCGGTGGGAGTAATAGCGCTCGCACTCCACATGCCGGAAGCTGGCCAGCCGGTGCGCGGGTCGAGGATGTGGCCGAGGCGCTTGCCTTGCCATTCTAGGTGCCGGTATGTAGCGGCGGAGGTACCGAGAGCGTTATCTTTTAGATAAATTTCCGCCAGCACCTGGTCTGGCTGGTGTGGGTGGCGAATGGCGACGTGCCAGCCCCGAGGTTCGCCGGGTGGGTTTCCGATAGCGAGCACCGAACTACGCCCGCCTTGCAGAAGCGCGCAGGTGCCGTGCTCGCGGATTAACTCGGCTGCCCGGTCAAGCGCGTAACCTTTGCCGATGCTGCCGAAATTCAGGGCCAGGTGCGGCCGGAGAAACCGCACGGTTCGCCGTTCTTCGTCAAGCTGAACCCAGCGGCTGCCACTTTGCGACAAGGCGAACTGGCGCTCCTGCGGATTGGGTACCCGGGGCGGTCCGCGGAAAAAGCCCCAGCATTCGATGAGCCGATGAATGGCGCAATCGAATGCCCCTTCGGTCTCGCGGTGCAAACGGAGAGCTGTTTTCAGGAATGTCAGGAAGGGTTCATCGAGCGGCACTGGTTCCAGGAAAGCGCGGCGGTTGAGTTCGGAAACGAAACTATCCTCGCGGTACACACTGAGTTCGGCCTCCACGGCGTCAATAGCGTCGAAGACCGCTTCCGCCAGTTCGAGAGCGTTCGGCGTACCGTAGGGGACGATTAGTTCAAACGTGGTCGCCATAGCTGCATGACTGAACCGCAGCCAAACCAGTTCCTGGTCGAGCTTTGCCTGATCTTCTCCGGATACCTCTTGTACCAGGCCGAGGATATGTCCAGCAGAAGTGGCCAGATTGGGCAGGCTCAAAAATTCACGGCGATGCATTTTGTGGACACGCTGAGAGACGCAAAGCGAAGTAAACAAGGCCGGTTCAAAGGGCGTTTCTTGTGTTGAGCCTGACGACGGTTACACGGATACCATCAAGGCGATGAGTAGCTTCCGCAGGCTTTTCCCTTGATATTGCCTAATGACCGCCTGAATGCTGTGAGCATCAGGACGCTCGGCGCTGCCGCGGCTTTCCGGGGAATCAGGCTTCAGTCACTAACTCTCGTAACACCGGCTCGAGAGTTTTGGTGTTACGTTCGACAGCGAGGACAATGGTGCGCTCTTCCAGACCGTCAGGAGAAATCGCCACAGCGGGAATAATCTGTCGGCCATTGGGTAACGCCATTCGCACGGTGAAAGTACCGTCAGGCCGCAAGGTAACCGGTTCCCCCTGAAGAGTTACTTTTGCACCGGGTTCGGTGGCTCCGTAAACGATGAGCTCAGCTTCGACCTGGAACCAGAAACCACGTGCACCACGCCGTCGCGCCAGTGCTTCGGAGGCCATGCTGGCCAGCATTCCGGAAGCCAGCGGTCGCTGCAACCGTTCCCGAATCAAACGCCGGACTTCTTCGCTGCTCGTGCCCGGTTGGAATCCAGCGGACATAGCGAGGATACGCTCGTAGTTTTCCGGCAAATCGGCCCAGGCTTCATCTATGCGTTCACTGACGCCAGCTCGCGGGGTGGTCACCACATTGGAGCGCAACACCGTGTGGAAGCGACCGGAAGGAGTCAGGTAACCCAGGTCCACTCGAAAACTCCGAGGCGGATCGCTGACCTCGATATACCAGTTGCGGGCCTGGTCGTTGATGGGAATGTCGCGCAGGACGGTTTCGCTGGTTGGTGTGCTATCACCACTGGTAACGTCCACTAGGCGCAATGCCGGTCGAGAGCCGTGCCATTCTGCTCCCAGCGCAGCTGCCGCTCGTTCAATTGTGGCCGGGGTCAATTCCCAATAGGCATGGAGCCAGAATGGGTCGCGCACCAACAAAACCAGCCGATCCACGCCATATCCTGCGGGCAGGTCACGCGGCAATTGCGGCGACAATTCCCGCGTCGGGACACCGACTTCGTATTTGCTGGTTTCGACCTGCTCTTCAGGGGTCGCTACTCCACTTTCTCCAAGTCTGGCTGCGGAGCGTTGTCGTGCTGGCATAGCTTCACCAGTTTGCGACGAGGAAGCCTGAGAAGCATCGGCTGCACTTTTCTCTGCCGAGCGAGCTGCGCGAGACCGCGGGCCTCTGGTTTGCTTTGATTCGGTGGGCGTCGTGGTTTGTCGCCGTTGAGAAATTCTTGACGGTGTCCGTTCCCCGGTTGGCTCACCGGTCAGGGCTGCGATCAGTTCTTCTTTGGTCATGCGGGAATAACCGCGGATTTTACGTTGGCGTGCCAGTTCCACCAATTCATTCCGTGTCAACCGCTGCAACCGCTCTTGAGATGCCATCGCTGTTGATCTCCGTCTGGGAGGTGAATAGCTCGGCCACTCACCCCGGTTGCGTGATCTCGTGTATTTATTCCTGTACTCAGCGAGCTAAGAGATCCCGTTAGTCTCGAAACCCTGCCCTACCGGCATTACGCCAGGGAATTCTTGTGTCATGCCCCTAGTGATTCACCCGTCTGCGCAGGTGCGCCCTATCCAAATTTAGCGACCTGACCAATCTCTGAATAGGCATCGCAAAAATTGTACCGGAACCACGCCCAAACGTCAACGAACCGGCCGTTCGCCTATATACCAGACACGGACATAACCGTCGCGGTCGGCGGTTAAAGCGAATTCGCCGTCAGCGGTCAACACAAGATCGCTAAACCCTCGGCGATCCTCCCACAGGTTTTGATTGGGCTGGTACATGACCCGCAATGGCCGGCCGCCCTCAAGCTCCCAAAGTATCAATCGTCCAGAGCGATCGCAGGTGACGGCAAATTTTTCATCGGGCGTAAACTCAGCGGCGGTGAAATTCGAGTCCGCATACCAGGGCCTTGTACCGTGCTCCTGGGTCGGGAACAGTTCTCTGTGCAGGCGAAGTGCGCCTTTTTCCAGCAGCGCTCTCCAGTATCGCGCCATTGGCGACTTGCCCCCTGTCAGCAAGTTTTTGCCAGAAGCGTGGGCGAGGGCCCAAACCAGTTCATCGTCAGCCACCTGAACCGCGATCCTGTCACCCTGGCTGGCGTTCCAGACGTGCACATTCTTGTCGGCATCGCCAGCAGCCAGGATTACGTCGCCGTTTTGCAACCAGGCTCGCAGCACGCAGATCGGGCCAGTGCTCATTTCGAGCTCCCTTACCTGCTTGCCGGTTGCGGTTTCCCACATCGTGCACCGGCCGCTACTGTCTCCGGTGAAGCAAAATTTGCCATCAGGAGAAAAAGCGACGGCATTGACCGATCCGGGATCTCCGGTTAAGACACGCTCGTCTTTCTGTTTCTGCACATCCCAAAGGCGTGCCGTGCCGTCCTGGCTTCCAGAAAGGGCAAGCATTCGGCCATCGGGCAAGGTTATCGCCGCTATGTCCCAAACTGGGTGTTCCGCAGAATGTCCCGGCCACAGCTTCACTTCACCCGTTTGCCAGTCGAGCCAGCCAACCAGACCAGCATCTCCTGCAAAGACCAGCCGGGTGGTTTTGGGCACCAGCGCCAGCGCATGCAGAGACGGTCGTTCTCGCAAGCCACCGAGTTGGGCAACAGGGAACGATGCAACCAAGGGAGAAACATCCCAGCTGGCCAGCAGCGAGGACGAAACGTCACCGCGTTCATCCACCGCTCGAAACTCAACCGATACTTTCAGCGATGTTACTTTTGCGAGTTTCCATACCCAGTGAGGTTTTCCTGCCAGTGCTGGCAGCGTCTTCCAGGCTGTTTCGCCAGGGTACCGCCACTGAACCGTATGGATGGTGCGAAGCAAGGGCGATTGTGCCACCAGCTGCACCGCAAACGGATGGCCATAGACAGGGCCTTCTGGTGGCTCGATTCCGACGACTCGAACCAGTGGCCGGGGTGAAACGGTCGGGCGAACCAATTCCACCACCGGCGAGCTTCGACCGTGGGCATCTGTCGCGCGAAATTGCACATGGAGTTTTTCGGGCGGTGCTTGCAGCAGGTGCCATTCACAACTGGTCAGCCATTGCCACTGTTCGGAACCTGCCCACCGCCACTGCAACTGTACCAGCTGCGCAGATGCCCAGGGGTGAGCCAGGATAACTTTTACGGGGGCACCAGCAATCGGAGTATATGGCTGCACGGAAACAATCTGTGGTGGAGGCAAAACATCTCCGGCCGGAAGCCGGGCATCTGTCATCCTGACCGACTCTCCTATCAACCAAAGGCTGGCGAATAATCCCCACCACACAATTGGGTGCCTTTTCATGGTGATATTCCTGCCGATGAAATGCCCTTGTGAAGCAAGCCCATGCCGTTTGCCGGTGCGGTCGAGTTAGCCAGGCCCGACGCACACATCGAGGCGGTGTCTAAGGATCGCTGCGTGTGCCAGCAAGATATTTGCTGCCGGACGTTGCTATTTCGAGGAAGTTGCGAGTTGACACCGCTTCGGTTACCCTGACCGGTATGCCGGGTTTATCAAGCGCCGCAGGGTCTTCCGATTTCAGCTTAGGTTGGCTCTGGCGTCGTCGCAAGCCGGAAGGACGCAACAGGCGCAAAAATCGCTTCGCAAAAACCGGTCAAAAACAGGATGCGAGAAGTCCACAACCCACCTGCTCACGCGTGCGGAACGGCGTTTAACACCGGCGATCCGACTACGTGCTAAGGTGTCCTTTCAATCTGGCATTGGTTGCCCGGCATTCGTCGTATGGGCCACGTGTATGCACCAGAGACAGCTGCTGCCGCGTCCGTAAGCTGGCCAATGGCGCAATGCGGTTTTCGTTTGGCGATAAGCCAGGATCGGACCTGCTGGCTCAGTCGGGTAGTCAGTGGCATAATCGCACAATAATGTAGCTCCAGACCACCCATTGCGCACCCTTCCATCTTACCGACCTGCCGAGGAGCAGCACGATGCCTGCCCAACTGAGAACAGCGGTGAGCCTACGGTGTCGAAAACGGTTTGCCCGACTGGAGCCCAGATCAACACTCGCTTCCCGCTGGTTCCTGGCATTGGTTGCCCTAGCGCTGAGTGTGCAGCTTCCGGTCTGGACTTCGCTGGCTGAGCAAAATGAGGCAGTTGACTCTCGCAAACAGCTTTACGACTTTTTGCTCAGCGAGTGTCGCAAGCACTTTCAGCATCGGCGCCAGGAAATAGAACAGTTGCAGTCGGCGGAACAAATCCGCCAGCGGCAAGATCGCCTGCGGAAACAATTCGTGGCGGCTCTCGGTGGTTTTCCAGACAAGACACCGCTTCGCCCGCAGGTAACCGGCACGCTGACCGGCGTTGGTTTCCGAGTGGAGAAGGTGATTTTTGAGAGTCGGCCGGGGCACCACGTTACCGCAGCGCTTTATGTGCCGGAGGGCCAAGGGCCATTCCCTGGCGTTCTGCTTCCCTGCGGGCATAGCGCCAATGGCAAGGCAGCCGAGGCATACCAGCGGGCATGTATTTCGCTGGCCAAACACGGTTTCGTTGTGCTTTGCTACGACCCGATCGGCCAGGGTGAACGTTATCAGATTCTCGATGATGAAGGCAAACCCCGCATCCGCTCCAGCACCACGGAACACACGCTTAGCGGTATCGCGGCGCTGCTGGTTGGCTGGAATACTGCCACGTTTCGCATCTGGGATGGCATACGTGCACTCGATTATCTCTCCAGCCGACCCGAAGTAGATGCCCATCGTCTGGGATGTACGGGAAACTCCGGCGGGGGCACGCTAACGGCATACCTGATGGCACTGGATGACCGCATCCTGGCGGCAGCTCCGTCGTGTTACATCACCTCCCTGGAACGGTTGTTTGAAACTATCGGCCCACAGGATGCCGAACAAAATATCCCCGGCCAGGTGGCCTTCGGACTTGACCACGCCGACTACATCACCTTGCGGGCTCCGAAACCGACCCTGGTGTTGACAGCCACCTATGACTATTTCGACATTCGCGGCAGCTGGGAAACTTTCCGCGAAGCCAAGCGACTCTACGGCTTGCTGGGGTTTCCGGAGCGTGTGGAGCTGGCCGAATTCCCCACCAAACACGGCTTCCACAAGGGTCAGCGGGAGGCTATGCTTCGCTGGATGCGCCGCTGGTTGCAGGGAAAAGATGATGCCGCTACGGAACCTGATTTTCCGGTCTTCACAGATGCTCAGTTGCAATGCACCAAAACCGGCCAGGTGCTGGCAGACCTGAAAGGGGTTTCGGTTTTCGATATCTGTCGCCAGGAAGCAGACCGTTGTCGCCAGCTCAGAGCAGACTGGCTGAAACAACCGGCCGAGGCACGGCGAAAGATACTGGCAAACCTCCTGGCCTGGCGAGAAGTGACGCCAGCTAAAACCATCTCGGTTCGGACTGGTGGAACTCGCCGGCTTTTGGAGACCGAGCCAGGCATTACCGTGTCGGTGCAACTGGTACGTTCCTCGCAAGATGGCCCATTGACCGTGTGCGTGGTCGAAAGCGAAGCCCAGCTGGCGGATTTGTTGAAAGAGGGAAGTGCAACAGGACAGCGGTTGAATGGCACCATCTGGGCCATGGTTCCGCGCGGCATGACTGCGCTGCCGAAGGCCAAACCCGGCAGCATGGATATGGCGGGCCCGGATTGGCGTGAGGCGTTCCTCGCCTTGCATTTGAATCGGCCGCTACTCGGACAGCGTGCCTGGGACGTGGTGAGTGTGACAGAAGCGCTACGTCAGGAGTTTCCTCATCGCCCTGTCCAGCTGGTGGGGCTGGGACGCTGTGGGCCAATTGTTCTGCATGCTGCTGTGCTTGCGCCCAAAGTGGACAGTCTGATCCTCGCGGACATGCTGGCTTCCTGGGAAACGATTATCCGCGACCGAATCAGTATCGGCCAGCTGGCCAATGTTGTGCCTGGTGCATTGCGTCATTACGATCTGCCAGAACTGATGACGTTGCTGGCACCACGACCTCTCGAAATCTTCCATCCCGTTTCGGCCGACGGCTCCGAGCTGAGCGAAGAGCAAATCCGAACCATTTTTCGCCCTGCTCTGGAAGCGTATCACCGTGCCGGCGCTGCTGACCGTTTCCACCTCCGCACGCGCGGCAAGTAGGCAAGGCTATCCTGACCGGAGCTAGCGCGAGGAAATGCCCAGGCTGCTCAGGTGTTCGTCCAGAAGGCGGATTTGTGCCAGCAACTCGGATTCGAGCTGGCGTTGCTGCTCGACGACTTCGGGCGGGGCTTTGCTGACGAACTGATGATTGGCGAGCTTGGCCAGCACCGTTTGCAGCTGGCGCTCCTTTTCCTGGCGCTGCTTTTGTAAGCGGCGAGTCTCGGCTTCCACATCCACCAGTCCCTGCAAGTGCAGGTAAACTTCAAAATCGGCATGAACAGAAGTGGCAGCCAGTGGTGGTTTTGCGAATTCGGGGCCACAATGCAATTGGCCAATCCGGGCTAGCTGAACGATGAAAGGTCGGAGCAATTCCAGTTGCTCCGCTGTCTCCCGATCCGTGCGCACGGTAACTTCCACTTCGGCTTTTTCCGGTATCTGGAAATTGCTGCGAAGATTGCGGATGGCCCGCACCAGTTCCTGCATCCGTGCGATTTGCCGCTCGACATCGGGTTGGTGCCACTCAGACGGAAATTGCGGCCAGGGAGCGATCATGACGCTCTCGGCAGCTGGTTGCGGTCTCGGTAAACCACGCTGGGGGGCCGATTCTGCCAGCGCTTGCCAGAGCGATTCGGTGACAAAAGGCATCAATGGATGCAACAGCCGCACAATGGCATCGAGCACGCCTACGAGAACTCGCTGAGCCAGCTGCCTGGTTTCCGGCTCGCGCAACCGGGCCTTGCTCATCTCCACGTACCAGTCGCAGAACTCACTCCAGGTGAAATCATAAAGCTGCCGGGCCACGTCGGCGATCTTATAGTTTTCCAGCGCCGCGTTTACCTCCGCACTGACCTGTGTAAGGCGGCTGAGGATCCAGCGATCCTCGATGGGCAGTTGCGTTGGCTCGACGGGCCCGGGCGTGTAATCGTCAAGATTGAGCAGGACGAAACGTGCGGCGTTCCAGAGTTTGTTGGCGAAATTCCGGCCAATCTCGAATCGCTCCGAGGCTTGCCGGGCTGTTGGCAGTTCCGGGTCTTCGGTTGGCCAGGGACCGCCGGGACGGAATGGCTTTTTGCATTGCGGACAGATCACCTTGCGCGTTCGCATGTACAAGTGCTCGAGCTTTTGCGGCACGAGCGTCTGGCAATGGGGGCAAACGTTGGCCACCGGCATCCGTACATCCTGCGTTTCCGTCGCCAGTTGACACAAACCGAACCGCAATGCATCCGTCCCGTACAAGCTGATAATGTCCAGCGGGTCCACACCGTTGCCCTTGCTTTTGCTCATTGTTTCGCCGAAACCGTCCAGGATTTTCGGATGCACGTACACATGGTGGAAGGGAATCTGCCCGGTGTTGTACAGTCCGAGCATCACCATGCGGGCCACCCACAGGGTGATAATGTCGCGGCTGGTAACGAGCACGCTGGTGGGGTAGTAATAGCGAAGATCAGGCGTGTCTTCCGGCCAGCCGAAAACTTCATGCGGCCAGAGTGCCGAGCTGAACCAGGTGTCGAGCACATCCGGGTCCTGCCTGGCTTGCAGCGGTGAGTCCGGATCGGTCAATTCAGGCAAGTCCGTCAAAGCGCAGATCAGCCACTGCTCGTGTTTGTCATCACGCTGCCAGGCGACATCCTGGCGTTGACCGAACAGTTTTCGCAAAAGGCTTTCGCCAGCGCGGGTGTACCAGATGGGGATACGGTGACCCCACCAGAGCTGGCGACTGATACACCAATCGCGTCGCTCACCGAGCCAGTCCAGGTAAGTGCGAGCGTAGCGCTCGGGGAAAAAGCGAATGCGCCCGGACTCGACGGCCGCGATGGCTTTCTCTGCCAGACTGGCCATCCGCACAAACCACTGTTCCGAAAGGTAAGGCTCGATCGGCGTTTTGCTACGGTCGCTGTGAGCCAGCTCGATCTGCCGATCCTCCACACTCTCCAGCAGGCCGAGCTGTTGCATATCCTCGATGACGCGCTGGCGTGCTTGGTAACGATCCAGCCCGGCATACTTGCCACCGTTTTCGTTGATGGTGCCGTCAGGATTGAGGATATTGATCATCGGCAGACCATGACGCAAGCCGCACTCGTAATCGCGGAAATCGTGGGCCGGCGTTACCTTGACCGCTCCGGTGCCTAAAGTCGGATCCACGAGTTCGGCATCTGCGATGATCGGGATTTCGCGGTTCACGAGCGGGATCCACGCCTTCTTGCCAATCAGGTGCCGGTAGCGCGGATCGTCGGGGTGAACCGCGACCGCAGTATCGCCGAGCATCGTCTCCGGCCGCGTCGTGGAAAAGCGAATATACTCATTGCTGCCGACAATCGGATACTTGAACGTCCAGAAATGTCCTGGCACGGTTTCGTGGAAAATCTCGTCATCAGCGACGGCGGTCTGCAGGGTGGTGTCCCAGTTCACTAAACGGTAACCGCGGTAGATCAGCCCGTCGCGGAACAATCGGAAAAACGTTTCGCGGACTGCTCGGCTGCAAATTGGGTCGAGTGTGAAGCGAGTTCGTCGCCAATCGCAACTGCAACCCAGCTCCCGCAGCTGGTTCAGGATGCGGGCTTCGTACTGGTCTTTCCATTGCCAGATGCGGCGCACCAACTCTTCGCGGCCAAGATCGTGGCGTGTCTTGCCCTCCAGTTGCAGGATGAGCTTTTCCACTACTGCTTGCGTGGCGATGCCCGCGTGGTCGGTCCCGGGAACCCAGCAAGCGTTATACCCTTGCATTCGCCGCCAGCGGATCAGCACATCCTGCAGCGTGTTGTTCAAAGCGTGCCCCAGGTGCAACGCTCCGGTAACATTGGGGGGTGGAATCACAATGCTGAACGGTCGGCGTTTGGGATCCACGTCGCTGAAATAGTAACCTCGCTCTATCCAGAAGGGCAACCAGCGTTGCTGCGCTTCCTGCGGATTGTATTGCTTGGGCAATTCCCTGGGCATGGCGAGCGTCTCCCATCAGGAGCCGACAAAATTACTCACCTCAGCGCGACTTGTTCGCCTCTTTGTACAGTTTGTATTCGAAGCTATCCACGAGTGCCTGCCAGCTGGCCTCGATGATATTTTCGCTGACGCCGACGGTGCCCCAAACATCGTCTTTGTCGCCGGACTCGATGACGACGCGGACCCGGGCGGCGGTACCGGCCCTGGAGTTGACTACCCGCACCTTGTAATCCATCAGCCGCATCTCTTTGAGTTTGGGAAAATACGGCTCCAGGGCCTTACGCAATGCTGCGTCCAGTGCGTTGACCGGGCCATCGCCCTCAGCGACGACATGTTGCACTTCGCCCCGAACCCGTAGCTTGACAGTCGCTTCGCTGACCAGCCGACCGGCACTGTCGGCTTCCACGGTGACATGGTAATGGAGCCGCTCAAACCACGGCTGGTACAGCCCGGCCAGCTTGCGCACCAGTAGGTCGAACGAAGCTTCGGCCGCTTCGAATTCGTAGCCCTGGTTCTCCAGCTCACAAATGCGCTCAAGCACACGGCGCAGCAGGGTTTCGTCGAGCTGCAAACCTAAACGGCTGGTCTTGGCGGCGATGTTACTCCGACCGGAAAGCTCGCTGATCAGGATTCGCCGTTCGTTACCGACCAGCGAAGGGTCAATGTGTTCGTAGGTTGCCGTGTTTCTCACCACCGCGTGCACGTGCATCCCGCCCTTGTGGGCAAAGGCGCTAATTCCCACGAAAGGTTGATTGTTGCGATAGTTCATGTTGGCGGTTTCGTACACATAGCGAGAGACTTCCGTGAGTTTGCGCAGGCTGCCGGGGCGCAGCACTTCGTAGCCTTTCTTCAATGCGAGGTTGGCAATGATACTGATGAGGTCGGCGTTACCGCAACGTTCACCGATGCCGTTGATCGTGCCCTGCACCTGGGAAACGCCGGCATCAACAGCGGCCAGGGAATTGGCCACGGCCACATCGCTATCATTGTGGCAATGGATGCCGAGTTCGGTGTGTACGGCCTGCCGCGCCAGCCGCACATACTCCGCAATGCGGTCCGGCAGCGAGCCGCCATTGGTATCGCACAGAATAATACAAGTGGCGCCAGCGTCTTCGGCAACGCGAATGGTTTGCAGGGCGTAGTCGCGGTTGCTGTGCAGGCCATCGAAAAAATGTTCGGCATCGTAAAAAACGGTGCGCCCCTGGCTGCGCAGGTAGGCAATGCTTTCGCGGATCATCCGCAGGTTTTCGTCCAGCGACACCCCCAGCACTTGCTCCACGTGCAGGTCCCAGGTTTTGCCAACGATGGTTACAATGGGGGCCTGCGAGGCCAGAAGCGCATGTAAGCCGGGATCGTCTTCGGGCCGGCAATTGCGACGCCGCGTCATGCCAAATGCGCAAATGCGAGCATGTTGCAACGGAATGCGGCGAATCTCATCGAAAAAGTCGGCATCTTTCGGATTGGAGTAAGGATAGCCGCCTTCGATGTAATCCACGCCCAGTTCGTCGAGTTTCCGGGCGATGAGGATTTTGTCCTGCAGGGAAAAGTTCACTCCTTCTCCCTGGCTGCCGTCGCGTAGTGTGGTGTCGTAAATGGCAATGCGTCGGCTCATGGTTGTGCTCGCTGGCAATAAAAAAGGCCCCGAGTGCTTCTCTCAGGGCCGGTTGCTGCTCGCGGATTCGGACAGCGGGAGCCTCCCGGCCCATTACAGGCCGGTAATAATAATCACTGCCTCGCCAATCCGACCGACTCGAACCAGCATCAATGCCGTTCCTTGTGGATTCAGGTAAAGAACGGGCTGCAAGCTGCTCCCGCTGTGGAGTTTGCTGATATGTTACCAGTATGCCTGTTACACGTCAAGCAAATCAGCCCAATCGCCTCCTTTGCAGGCATATACGCTGCGGTGCAAAAACCGGTCGGCGACGTGTCCGAGAAAAGCGGAAACACTTCCGCCTACCGATACACCATTTTCGACTTCCAGTTGGCCGACTGGTTTGTTAGGGGGCCGCATTGGGCAGAGGGTTAGCCAGTCCGCAGGACTTTCGACTTCCAGTTGGCCGACTGGTTTGCTGAGGTACGGGGCTGGTTGAGTGGCAACCATAGGGGCCATGCTCGGCCACTGCAAAAATCTTTACTGTTTCATCAGGCATTAATCTTGTTCTGGTAAGATCCGGATAGAGCTTCGTCTGCTCGCCGGAGGGCAAGCTATGTCAGCTAGTCGCGCGAGAAAGCAAATGGTAGGCCGTAAGAGTGGTTTCACGCTGGTCGAACTGCTGGTGGTGCTGGCGATTATTATGATGCTGATGGGGATGATGATGCCGGCCGTACAGCGCGTGCGGCAGGCGTTCAATCGCGTCAAGTGTATGAACAATCTCCGACAGATCGGTCTGGCTCTGGAGATGTACCGTCAGACTAATGGGTTGCGCTACCCCGACGCGGCCCAGATGCCCAGCATCGCGCCGCAGCGACCCACCCTGGCTGATGAACTCTACCCATACGTCGAAGGCAATGGCTTGATTTTCCGCTGCCCCGTGGATCGCATGACGGATCCCAATACTCCGCAGTATTACCACTACTGGGAACGTGAGCGGGCGAAAAATTATCCCGACATCGGCTTGAGCTACGAATATCCGTCCAGCGTGGCCGGGAAAACGCTGGAGGAACTCGAAGCGCAACGGCAACGAGGTAGCCACCAGATCATGCTCAGCTACGACTTCGACAATTTCCACGGCCCTGAGGGAACGCCCACCAGTCGGGTGATTGTGTACGCCGACGGCCATTGTCAATAGGCCCTCGACAAAGGAGCTGGCCATGCGCGAGTATTTCGAACGTGCCTGGGAATGGACGCGCGAGAAGGCCCTTCGTGTCCGGGACTTTCTCCGTGAGGAACGGGAGAAGGTGGCCATTGTTGCGGTCGTGCTTATCCTGTTGCTTTTCCTGGGCGGGATGGCCTTCGCCTGGTGGTACAGTAACCGTCCCGATCCGGAACTGGAAAAAATTTTCGCCCTTCGTGAAAAAATTGACAACGAGACCGATCCGCAAAAGCGGTGGGAACTAATGCGGGAGATGTTCCAGAACATGCGCAATCTCAACGAAGAGCAGCGCACGATCCTCTGGGCCGAAATGGAGGAAAACAACCGGTTCAATGACCGTCTCCGGGAATTTTTCAGCCTCCCTTACGAACAGCGCATCAAACGCATTGACGAGGAAATTGACCGGATGCTGGAACGACGTCGGCAGTGGGAACAGCGAATGCAACAGGGAGGCTTTGGTGGTGGTCGCGGTCCACGTGGCCCCAGCGGTTCGGGTAATTCGGGAGGCGGTGGCAAACCTCCGTGGGCTGGGAATCCCGGTGGTCCTGGCCCTGGCGGTCCGGCTGCAGGTCCCGGCCCAGGTGGCAAACCTGGTTTCGGTGGGCCAGGAGGGCGCGGACCGGGAGGCCCGGGCCCACAGGCGGGAGGTCCAGCCCCATCTGGTCAACGCAGGCCTCTTTCTAGCGAAGAGCGTGACCGCCTGCGTCGCCTTTACCTCGATCACACCAGCCCGGAAATGCGAGCAATGCGTTCGGAATATCGCCGATTGATGCAGGAACGGATGCAACAGCGCGGTATCAGTTTTGGAAGCGGTCGCGGTTTTGGCGGACCACCTTTCGGCGGATTCGGTGGCCCACGCCCATAGCCATTGCCCCAAAACTTACGGTCGAACTCGGCCGCGGGCATTCATTTAGCTTTGCACTTTGCAGGGGCTTCCAGCCTCCTCGCAAGAGACGTGCCACCTGTGGGCAAGTTGATAAATTTCCCGATGGCTGGGCAGCTGTTTCGCACTTTGCATCAATACGCGAACGCTGCCGAGGATTTCACGCCCTGGGATCAAAGTGCTTGGCCCTGGGAATGAGTGGTTAGGTCGGTAGCATACTGATTCATGCTGCCGTAACGCCGCAGTTGGGCAATGGTTTATGCTAAAAAGTGCCACCCAGGCTGCACCAATTTGCTAACCCAGCGGGTTTACCACACGACCGGCGAATAGTATCAAACCCGAGCGGATGTCCATTATCAGGAACAAAAATGGTCGGTTGACGCGAAACGCAACAGGTACGGCCTTGAATTCGACAGTTGTTGCCGCCGCGGCTTCTGTGCCCTGTTCGCTGACGGTCGTCAATGCCTTATACCACATTCGGCCCACGTACAGGTCGCGGTTCCCCGTGATGCCGCTGAGATCGGCAACACCAAGAGTAAAAACGTCTTTGCAACCGAGTTCGGCTAACACGTGTTCCAAACGATAGCTACCCTGCACCTGGAAACGAGGTAAGGATAAGTCGACTCTATCTACCTGGGCACCCGATAGCCACCGTTGTAACGATTCACTTTGCAAGGATTGCTCGAGCTTGCTCAGCTCAGTTTGGTTGCCTCTGGGCATCAGAATGGCCATATTCAGCCCGGTACACGAATAAGGCAACAGCACCAGTTGCACCTGCTCATCTGCATAATACGGAAGCCAGAACATGCCGTGCATCATAGCAACTCGCACCGTTTTGCCGGAGTCGGTAACAAAATCCTGTTGCTGGGTCAGGCGCTGGTCAAAAGGAAACTTCCAGTTAGCCTGAAAGTAGTTGGCACTGGTGAGTAACAGAGGAATGCCCGCGTCGAGATCGTTATCCACGAGCAATTGCGTAATCTTGCCTTTGGTTTGGCGCTCGGCCCACTGGTTAATTCGCTGTCGCAGCTTTTCGGGAGGATCGTCATGAGCCAGGCGGTGAAACTCAGCCCCATAAAACTTACGACCCAGCTCGACATAGCCGGGTTGCAAGTTCCGCTCACCGCGAGTCCATAACGCAACGGCCAGATGCAGTTCACACCCTGCTTGTCCGCTATATACTTTCAGCCATTCACTCAATTGTCGCATTGCCTCATGCGTTCGTTCTCCGCGGCGGTCGTTAAGGTGAAGCGCAGTGAAAAGCTGGTCGGCTGTTCTGCCACGGGCACCTGCTGCTACGAGTGTCAGCGAATTGGCTATGGCCACGGGAGAAAAACAGTGATTACCCGGCTTGCTCCTCAACCTGGGATAAACGTCCCATGTGAATTTGTTGAGCGAGTCGGCAAGGCCTTTCACCTCGACAGGGGGGCCGTCGTCTTTACCCGCTGCGACTGGGAAACCACCAGCTACGATGAGCCAGGACATTGCCACAGCGGTTGCCATAACTGATGCAGAGGCTCGCTTCATGACCGTCCTCCACAAGCTCCGAAATCAGGCATATTCCGACATACACGACGACGCCGACCAAGTTTTCTTAGGCACGTGAAATTTATCGTCCAGGATCATGGAGCCGGGCCGAGTGATTTGCTCTGGCCTGAGCACTGTGTTACTTTTTGGAGGGCACTTATCCGGTTTCCGCGAACCGGGGGCACTCCCAGAAAAAAGATTGGGTCAATCAACGGGCGTTCGCGCCTGAAGTACGGTGTAAGCCACTACAATATGCGAAACGCACTATGCGAATTTGAGCCATTTGACCGACAGGGAGGATTGGGCCATGCGTATGCTGGTGGGCGGAGAATGGCGAGATAAACCGCAGAAAATTCCCGTGGTGCACCCTTATGATGGTCGCGTGGTTGACGAAGTGCCCCGCGCTGATGCTGAGGATGTCGAGTTGGCTCTGCGCACGGCTCAACGTGGCGCGGAGTTGATGCGGAAGATGCCGGCTCTGGAGCGTTTTGAACGGTTACAGCGGGCGGTCGAACTCATGAAACAGCGGCAGGAAGACCTGGCCCGTACAATCACGCTCGAAGAGGGCAAGCCGATCAACGAGGCCCGTTTTGAGGTCAATCGTTCAATTCAAACCATGCAACTTTCCGCCGAGGAAGCAAAACGCTTGTACGGCGAAGTGTTGCCTCTGGATGCGGCCCCAGGAGGAGCGGGGAAGTTCGGTTTCACCCTGCGTGTTCCGTGCGGGGTCGTGGTGGCGATTACACCTTTCAATTTTCCGCTGATGCTGGTTTGCCACAAGGTAGGCCCGGCCTTAGCAGCTGGCAACGCGGTGATCCTCAAACCCGCCACCGATACGCCCCTTTCCAGCCTGAAACTGTGCGAAATTCTCCTGCAGGCCGGTTTTCCGCCGGAGGCGATTCAGTGCTTGACCGGTCCCGGTGGCGAGCTTGGCGAGCTGCTCTGCCGCGATCGGCGCGTTCGCAAGATTAGCTTCACCGGCAGCCGGGACGTCGGCGAACGCATCTGCCACATTGCCGGTCTGAAACGAGTTACGATGGAATTGGGTTCCAATTCCCCGCTGATTGTTATGGACGATGCCGATATGGAAAAAGTGGTGCGGGCTACTGTCGCTACTGGTTACAGCAACGCCGGGCAGGTGTGCATTTCGACGCAACGGGTTCTGGCCGACCGGAAGATTTACCGCGATTATCTCGACGCGCTCAAACCTGCTGTCGAAGCGCTACGGGTGGGCGATCCCTTGCAGGAACAAACGCAGATGGGGCCGATGGTCCGCGAACGCGATGCCATTCGCGTCGAACAATGGGTGCGCGAGGCGGTGGATGCAGGCGCGAAGCTGATCACCGGCGGTGTCCGTCGTGGCGCAATCTATGCGCCGACCATCGTGGCGGATGTCAGCCCCACCATGCGAATTTCCTGCGAGGAGTTGTTTGGCCCGGCGGTGGCAGTCACACCCGTTGCCGATCTGGATGAAGCGATCCGACTGGCCAACGATACGGTGTACGGTCTGAGTGCTGCCATTTTCACGCAGAACATAGACCGGGCCCTGCGGTTTGCTCGGGAAGTTGAGTCGGGAAACATTCACATCAACTGGGGGCCCCAGTGGCGTGCCGACCTCATGCCCTACGGCGGATTGAAAGAAAGTGGCATGGGCAAAGAAGGTCCGCGGTACGCCATCCTCGAAATGACCGAGGTCAAGACCGTCATCGTGCACTAACCGGGCATTTAGCGAATCAGCCGCACGATGAACGGATAACGGTAATCCCGGCCGTTGTAGGCTTCGATTCCGGCCAATACCGAGAGCACGATATTGAGCACCAAGAGGAGACTGAATACCGGCCAGTTATGCCATTCCAGTATCTGAAATGGGCGCAGTATGCTCCCGCGAAACATGGAAAGTAATGCGAGCAACAGCAGTCCGGCCAGAAGCATGTTGAGCTGGAAATTGAGGGCCTCTTTACCGTGTCGATCCACAAAGGCGGACTGCTGCCGCTTGGCTAGCCACAGGACAAGCGGTACTAAGAAGCCGAGATTGGCCAGTAAAACAGCGCCGATAGCCCCTCCGACATGGCAGGCAAAAGCCAGCCATTTTTCTTCCTGGCTCATAGCTTCTGCGACCTTAGCGCACCCCCAGTAACAGCTCCGTTACCAGCTGGTCGAGCCGCTCGTAAGGAAGTCGGCGACTGGTCAAGGCCTGTACGTCAAACGCGGCGTTTTTGATCCGCGTGGCGGCATCTTTGCTGTAACGAGAGAATGCACCGGCCCAGTCGGGGTGGGCACCATGGATTTCCTTGAGCAGGTCCTGGATTTCCCGATCCTCGTTGAAGCGCTGCACCTTTTCCTTGAGGATGAGGTAATTGCGCATATTGCGTTCGACGAAATCCCAAGGGTCGGCCTCGCTGCGGTAGGGATGAGCGTCGAAGCCGATGGTGCGATCGTAACCGTGGTCCACCAACAATTTCACCAGGAAAAACGCCTCTTTGAGATTTTCGCTGGCAAAACTCAAATCCTGGTCGAAGCGGAGCGGTTTTTGATCGTTGAGGTGGACATCGAGCAGCTTGCCGGCGTCGAGAGCCTGAGCAAATTCGTGATAGACATTGAGCCCGGCCATCTTGATATGGGCGACTTCCGGGTTGGTGCCGACCATCTCCGGATGGTCGAGCGTCTGGATGAACGCCAGCACACTCCCCACCGTCGGCAGGTAAAGGTCGCCGCGAGGCTCATTGGGTTTCGGTTCGATCGAGAACTTGATGTTGTAGCCGTTATCAAGCACGTACTCGCATAAGAAGTTGACGGCGTCACGGAAATAGCCGTTGGCAGTGATCGGGTCTTTGCTGGCGTCCACTTCAGTGCCTTCGCGGCCACCCCAGAAGACGTACACCTCGGCTCCCACTTCGTGACCAACATCGAGACATTGCATGACCTTCTGCACCGCGAAACTGCGGATTGCCGGGTCGGTGCTCGTGAACGCTCCGTCTTTGAAAATGGGATGGTAAAACAAATTCGTCGTGATCACCGTGGCGCGGATACCGAGATCGTCCATGAGCTTGCGCACCTCGCGGATGCAACGGTCGCGCTCCGCGGCTGAAGCTCCGAAAGGAATGATGTCGTTGTCGTGGAACTCGAAGGCGTAAACGTTGCGTTTGGCTAATCCTTCCAGGCATTCCCGCACACTCAATTCCGGACGGGTCACGTCGCCGAAGGGGTCGCGCCCGCGATTCTGGATGCACCAGATGCCGAAAGCGAATTTGTCGGTCTTTTTTGGCGTGTACTTGTCGGTCATGGTTACCTCTCCACAGAGCTTGAGCAAAGGGCAGAGTGGAATCCCGATTTTATGTCAGGAGGTCTGTGCCAGCGCAGGTGTCGCCGCATGAGCTGAATGCTGGCGATACCAGGTAACGGCTTCCTGCAGCCCTTTTTCCAAAGCCGGTTCAGGTTGGTAGCCGAGTTCGCGTCGAGCTTTGTCAATGGAAAAATGCAGATTCAAGCCGAGGAACTTGACGCGGGCGCGGGTCAGTTTAGGCGGTTGGGTTTCACCTCGCCAGCGTGCCCAGGTTTCCATGCCCGCAGCTAAGATACGTGCCAGCCAGCGCGGTACACTTCCCTGCGGAGGCGGCAAACCTGCAACCTGCGCCAGGGTTTCAAAGAAGCGGCGTTTGGTCACCTCATCGCCGTCCGTGAGGTTATAGGTCTGGCCAACGGCTTCTTTTTTCTCGGCGGCCAGCAGGATGGCCTGCACCAGGTTGCCGACATAAATGGTGTTCATCCGCTGTTCGCCGCTGCCGAGATAGCGTACCTGTTTCTTTTCGAGGGCCTGGAGCAATCGCGGTAACACGGTGCGATCGCGAGCACCATAGACGAAACCGGGACGCAAAATCACCGCTGGCAGGCCATACTGTTGGTGATAGAGCCGCACTAATTGCTCGGCTTCCACTTTCGTCTGGGTGTAACCATCCATGTGCCGAGTGGGCAATGGCTCCGACTCATCAGTACCGTAATGGTCGCGGGCTTCGTAAACCCCCAGACTGCTCAGATGAATGAACCGCTGAAGCGGTACTTTCCGCGCTACCTCGAGCAGATGGCGTAGTCCCTCGACGTTGACCTGGCGATATTCTTCGACGGGCCCCCAGTCGCCTACCCGTGCCGCACAATGCACGATCACTGCCACCGACTCGCATGCCTGTTCGAGAGCTTTCGCATCAAACAGATCGCCGCGTACAACCTCCACGCCGAGCGATTCCAGCCAACTCGCATCGCTACCGGGTCGGACTAAAGCCACAACTGGCTTTCCTTGTCCCGCCACGGTCTCGGCGACGTGGCTGCCGATAAAGCCTGTGGCTCCGGTCACCAACCACTTTGCATTCATAAGCTGATCTCCCCAGGTATGGTGCGAATATGATAGCGATTTTGATGCGGCCAGGCACCTGGCATCTTCTATTGACCAGGCCAGGAACAAATAGGTATACCGGTTGAGCCGGACTACGCGGCACTCAAACGAGCAAAGCGTGTTGCCGACCTTTACTGGCAAACCAACTAGCAGCGTGCGGGGAGAGGATATCAGCCAGGATGCAAACAAGCTGCCAAACCACTGGCTTTAAGGGTTAGTGGAACTGCCAGGACCCAGCGCATGATCGCCAATTACCATCTACTGGAAATACCTTCGGTAAAAGCTGCCCCTTCCGGCAACGTCTGGATAGATGTTCCCTGTCCGGTTTGCGGCAGTGAAGATTCTCAGCCTGTATTGCAAGGTCCCGGCTGGAATGACTCCGAGCAAAGGATTTACGCTGTGGCGTTGTGCAACCGGTGCCGCGTGTGGTACACCAATCCGCTGCCTGCCGGGCTGCCCGAGATGGCTGGTGAACCGGTGAGCGATTTTATTGCCGCAGCTGGGGCGACGGCCATTCTCAAAACAGGACTCGGTCGGGCCGAACGACGCGGGCAATTACTTGTGCATTTCGGATTGGCTGACCCCGTTTGGCCACGCTGGGCAAGCCGGCTTGGCTGGCGGGTGATGTTGTGGAAAGCGCGGCCCTGCGAGGTTCCCGAATCCTGGTGGCTGGCTGGCGGATATGCGGTGTTTGGCAGCCTCGACGACCTGGTAGCGCTGTACCGGAACCAAATCACCTGCATTACCTGCGCAGATTGGCTGGAACGACAGCCTGAAGTTCCGCCGGTTCTCGCCAGCTGGCGAAATTTGTTGCACCCAGATGGACGGTTGTTGCTACTGGTGCCGAATCTGGCCGGGCAAGGTTTGCGAAAGTACGGAGGACTGTGGCGGGGTTTGGACTTGCCTTACCGCCGGGTGCATTTCACTGTCGGGTCGCTTACTCAGCTCTTGCAGGCTGCCGGGTGGCGCATTCGCCGGGTGCGTACTTACGGGTGTCTGGATTGGCTGGAAGCATCTGCACGCCGATGGCGAGAATGGTGCTGCTCGAATCCTCGACCGTTGCTTGCGCGCTGGTGGCAATGGTGGCGAACGTGCCGGGTTCGGAATTGGCTGGCTGCCAGTCTGGCGCCGCTGGTGGGGCAAGGAGATTGGCTCCTGGTGGAAGCTACGGCGCCAGAACCAGATTAGTCCAAACGCTCCCAATATCCCCCAGGGCGGAGAATTTCGCAGGGGCGAAAGTTAGCCTTATACTCCAGGGAACGGCATCCCCGCACGTAATAACCCAGGTACACGTAAGCCATGCCCCGTTGTTTGGCTTCCTCAATCAACGACAGGATGTTCCATGTGCCCGGCGAATACCGGCGGTAGTCCGGGTCGTAAAAAAAGTAGATCGCGGACAATCCGTGGGGCACAACGTCCACGTAGCCCACGCCGATCAGATGCTCGTCACGGTAATACTGCCACTCTTCCGTGGGCAGCGGATTTTCAACAAAGGAAGCAATGTAGGCGAAATAACCGGAATCTTCGAGTTGCGGCCAACCTTTTTCCCGCGCTTGAAAGGCGTGGAAACGGCGGTAAAGCTCAAGTTTTGCCCGCGAAATGGACGGCGTGGTAATGACCCGACGCGTGGCATCACGATTGGCTCGAGCGGCGCGGCGCTGACTGCGGTTGGGCCGAAATTCCTCGACCAGCACCCGCAAAGATTGACAGGCATGACACTGCGGACAGCGGTTCCGAAATAGAGATCGCCCAAAGCGTCGCCAGCCGCTTTCCAAGCGGTCCTGATACTCTTGCGGAGTTAAGCGGTTGACAAACTCATATTCCAGGCGCCAGATTTGCTCCGGCAAATAACCGCATGGCTCCAGTGGTCCGTAAAAGCGGGCCGAGTTCTGCATAACCGTTGGCCACGTTCCAGCATCGAGAGAATCGCAATTCCCGACCGGGTTGCCCGAACTCGTCAGCCGACCTGATAACGACTGGTGGTTCCTTTCGTTGTTTGCTACACGATTGTCCAGGTATGATGGAATCGGCTTTATCGACAGGAACCAACTAATGCTTCGATTTCGCGGGCCGGCTGCGAGTCGCGCCAATCGGTTGACCTTCCTAGGAGCCATTATAGTCGGTCACCGGCCTTTGCGAACCGTTGCCTGGTCGCCACCGGATCGCAGAAAGGGTTTCGCTCGCGTGTCCCTGTAGTGACAACCAAAACGTGGCCACGCTCAAACCTGTAGAACGTGGGAATCCGGTGTCTCGCTTTCCCTTTCCGCTACTTGGCATCGCGATAGGATTGGTCGGTGATTCTTTTTGGGCAATAGCTCAGCCGACTAGAAGGCCGCTTTAGTCGCTGCCAGCTCATTCGCTGTCTAAAAAGTGTCGCGGTTGGGTATCTCAGCCGGCGAAAACGATGGCAACCGTTGGTTGTTGCGGAGAGCCTAACGTATCGGCGTCAGCATGAAGTAATCGCGTGGACTGCGGGCGTACAGATGCCAGGTGTACAGGATGGGTTCGCCTGTAATGGGATGGAATCCGCAACAGGGTGGAATAATCAACGGGGGTGGGCCCACGCCGTTGGCCGGCTGACAGGGACGGTCATGCGGACCCCGAAAGCCGTACGGGCAACGGTACCAGTAGAAGCTCTGGATCGGAATAGGCGGGTGGAAATTCTGCCACGGATGCAGGAGGTCCTGTGCCGATCCATCTTTCGTGCTGCAGAACCATACGCCGGCTAGAAGCAGAGTTTTCAGAAAGCAGGCAATTGATACCGTCCGGCCCGAGAATCGTGTGGACATACGGCTCATTCCAGGTGTGCTAAGCTGTATGCCTCCACGCGGCTGAGTGATGCGCATGAGTTTCCCCCGTGCGGCGTTTCTGACTGTTTCCGGTGTGTTTTGAGTAGCTAGCGACCAACCACATTCAAACACAGTTGCGATGGCAGCCTGTATTGCTGAACAGGTCATCGGCCTGACTCGCCCGGAACTCCGATCAACGTGCAGGAGATTGCACCTAGATTACCGTTATGTTTGCTATCGGGACGCGATATTCCGACCAGGCACAGAATTTTTCTCCTGACGGTCACACCGGACGAAACCGATATGGGGATGCTGCCGCGCTAAGCTCAGTCAACGTGCCACGCTTCGGGAACAGCGCGATTTACTGTCCCGTCGGATTGGCGATCACTTTTACAACGGTGGCGTAGATCGGAGCCTGATTAATCGGTTTACCCGGCACGATGGCACGTTTCAATTCCAGTGTCACCATCATCCCGCTAGTCAAATCCTTTACTTCTCCTTTGACACCACCCAACCGATAGTCCGGATCGTTTTTGGGGTCGGGTTTGAACGGTTTGAAGACAGGCTTACCTTTTTCATCCACCTGATACGGAGCTGGCGGTGGTAGCCGCACTTTCACATCCTCCGCCAGGATGTAATCAATTTCCTGATGGCGTTCCACCCAGCGGAAATAAGTGCGCGGGTCAGCGGGATTCGCGCCGGGGTTGGGTTCCTGCACACGGAAGGTGACGGTAAGGGTAAGCGTGCGGCCGTCTTCCCCTACCTTGGAAATCCTGCCAGTAACGCTACCGGCAGGGACGAGCTTCACCTCTGAAGGCTTTTCCTGTGGCTTGTCGAATTTACGTCGGTTAACGGGTTCCTCTTCCTGCCCGTAAACGCCTTGCTGGAAAAACACCATCAGCCCACATGCCAGCAGCATTGCCCACATGGTTTGCCCGCGCATAGTTTTCTCCTTGAGCAGCTTCGCCATCATAACTAATATTATGCTAGCAAACCCGTCAGGGGAGATGCAAGTCCCGCCGCCACTTTTTCCGACTTGTGTAAACGCTGCTCTCGCCGTGGCTGGTCGGGTTCGTCTAGGCGTGTGCTATCGGGACTGTTATAATTCGCTTTCCTGTGCCGGTGTCAAAGGTGGTCGGTACATTTTCCCTGGCTGCAGAACGCTGGTCTCCCGCTCGGGATTGGGCAACGAGGGCCGAAAATGCCACGACGCAGCAAAAAAGACAGTAACGAAATTGCTCTGGTCGGCGACGTTGAAGACTGGGAAGCGGACGCCATTCGATTTTTGCTGGATTTGCCGGTGGGCGGCGAGTGTACCCTGTACATGGATTCGCCAGGCGGTTCGGTCTATGGCGCATTAGCGGTTTTATCGCTGTTGCGGCTGCGGAAAGTGCAGGCGAGTATTGTAGTGCTGGGAGAATGTTCCTCAGCATGCTTGCTTATTTTTGGTGGTGCAGTTCGCCGACTGGTAACTCCTCACAGTGTCTTTTTCTTTCACCGGATGCGCTGGCAAAGCGATCGCCGCATCATGGCCGATGAAGCGCGGCAATGGGCCCAGCATTTCGTTCGCATGGAAGAAGACATGGACGGATTGCTGGCCCGCTTGTTTGAACCACACCAGCACCACATTCGCGAATGGGTGCGTCAGGGGCAATTTTTGTTTGGACGTGAACTGGCCCGGCTCGGCATTGCCGAACTCATAGATTTGCCTTAGCAAGGCCGCCTTTGTCGCCTCTCTGCTCCTTGGGCGGAACGCTTGCTTTGGGGAAAACGTTGATTAAGATGGTCTAGGAGACCCGCAGGTTGTGCGGCTCTCGAAATTCCCCGACGTGGGTAAACCGATACAATCCTCATTGGGGACGGCTGAAGGTAAGCACATTCAGCCAGGCTTGCGTCCGCGGAAATGCTCAGCAGCAGTGTGGAGGGAGTGGTTATGGCTGCGGAGACGCTGACCATTCCGGAAAAGAAGACTAAGGAAAAAGACAAGGTCAAGCAGCAGCCGCCTTACCATGTCATTTTGCTAAACGACGACGACCATACCTTCGACTACGTGATCCACATGATGCAGACCCTGTTTGGCTATCCGCGGGAGAAGGGGTATCAGATCGCCCTGGAAGTGCATACCAAGGGGCGGGCTATCGTGCTTACCACGACCAAGGAACATGCCGAACTCAAACGCGACCAGATTCACGCCTTTGGCCCGGACCCGTTGTTGCCACGTTCCAAAGGCTCGATGTCGGCAATTATTGAGCCGGCCGAATAAATTACTCCGCGGGGACTTCGACCCAGCGACGTTGCTGGTGGCTTTGCAGAATGGCCTCACACAGGAGAATTTCCCGATGGCCATCTGCGAAAGTCGGGATCAGGTTGTCCCGATAGCGACCGGTCTCGATGGCTTCATAAATCGCCCGAAACAGTTGCTTGAAGGTGTCGGGAAAGCCCTCGTTGTGCCCGCCGGGATAGTCGGCACAGATGCGTGCTGGCGGAGACAGTAAGCTGGGATCACGCAGCAGCAGTTGATTCGGTTGGTCGCGGTAACCGAGCCACATCTCGTTGGGACGTTCGCTGTCCCAGGCCAGTGCCATCCGCTGGCCGGCAATTTCCCAACGCAGGCGGTTTTTTGCACCGGCGGTTACCTGCGAAACGATGAGCACGCCGGGCGTACCGTCGGCAAACCTGATCAGTACCGCCCCGTAATCTTCGGTGTCGATGGGCACCTCGTTTGCGCTTTGGGCGGTCTGGATTTTGGTCTGAAACGTTTCCGTGGAACCGGTCGGCTTATAGCGTTTGGGCCAGATCGTTCGCAACTCTGCGCAAACCGCAACGATTGGCTGACCCAGGATAAAAGTCAGCAGATCGAACCAGTGGGTGCCAATGTCGCCGATGGCTCGTACTGCTCCACCTTCGCTGGCCAGCACTCGCCAGTTGTAATCGGTCGGATAAAGCAACCAGTCCTGCTGGTACGATCCTGTAACGTGAAAAATTCGCCCCAGTTGACCACTGACGATCCGTGCCCGCGCCTCCAGGCAAAGAGGGTAGAAGCGGATGTTGTAGCACACGGCACATATTCGATCACTCGCTTTTGCCAGACGCACTAATTCGGAGCTTTCCTGAACATTCATCGCCAGCGGTTTTTCACAGACGACGTGTTTGCCGGCTTCCAGGGCCCGACGTGCCTGTTCATAGTGGAACCGATTCGGTGAGGTGATATGCACCACGTCAACCTCGGGGTCGGCGAGGAGTTCGTCGAGCGAGGCGTAGGCTTTTTCCAGCCGCAAGCGCTCAGCGGCGGCCTGGCTCTTCTCGGAAGTGGAACCGAGAATGCCTCGCACACGCACACCTAATCGCCGCAGGGCTTCAACGTGTACCGGCCCAATGAATCCCGTACCGATTACCGCTGCCGTAGCCACGATGTTTCTCCGAAATTGTGTCGCCTGGATTATCGCTCACCACTGTATGGAAAGAAAACCGCATCTTCTACCGTCAAAAAATCCTGTCGCCCGGATTATTGGCTCACCCCACACGTGCCTGTCATGCGTTACAATAGAAACTGGAATCTCGCTGCCCAACCCTTTTACGAAGGAGTCCGCCATGCGTCCGATTTTGCAGGCAATCCTGCTTGTAACCGTGTTAGCTTTGGCCAGCGTGGAGGTTGCTTCTGCTCAACAGGTGATAGTTGGCGTCCGCACCGGAGGCGTTGGTGTATATTACGGCCCCGCTTACCGCCGCTACTGGTGGGAGTATTCGACTTATCCGTATGGCTACGTTCCGTATCGTGTCGGAGTTTACGTCGGCCCACGTTACGACCCCTATTGGGGCGAACCGTATTACGGATATTATCCCTACGTCTATCCGCGTTACGTTTACCCGGTGGTGCCGATTGCCCCGCCTAGTACTGCTGAGTATCATGTCGTTCCGCGGGCTTACCCATCAGCCAGTCCAAACGGTGAGCTAACGGCACCACGTATTGCCACATCCCGCAATACCGCAGAAATTACGATCATTCTGCCTGTTGCCGACGCTGAGGTAATGGTGGAAGATTATCCGGTGCGTACTGGCGGACCTCGCCGGGTATTGGAGTCGCCGGAATTACAGCCGGGCAAGTTGTACACGTACACCATAACGGCGACGTGGAAGCAAGGGGAGGAGACTGTCCGCAAGAAGAGACATGTCACCGTTCAAGCTGGCTCACGGGTCGTAGTAGATTTCACCCAGCCGGAGCCGGATCGAAATTAGCCGTGCCGGAAACGTAATGCTGTTCGCCGGGCATTAAAATTGCGCACACCGAATTTGAGCGGGGGTTTGTAAGCTGCGGTTTCGGAAAAATTTGGGCACTAAAAAAAATCAGGGGCACGAATCCGCTCGTGCCCCGAATGCCGGGTTTGTCCGTTGCTTTGCCCGGTCAGAAAGCCAGGGCCGTTTCCAGCCCGTTTTAGCTACGGCCGTGCTTTTGGGTGACTCACAGCCACGAGCCGGGAAGGCCGTCGGGACGGGTATGGTGAGTCGCTCTAGATATCAAAATAGAGCACGAATTCGTACGGATGTGGCCGAAGTCGGACAGCATCCGCCTCCCGTTCGGTCTTGTACCAGATCCAGGTGTCAATCACATCGGGAGTAAACACATCGCCGCGCAGCAGGAATTCATGGTCGGCCCGCAACGCCTTCAGGGCTTCTTCCAGGGAACCCGGCGTCTTGGGGACTTTTGCCAGTTCTTCCGGTTCGAGGTCGTAAATGTCCTTATCGAGTGGCTCGCCCGGATGGATTTTGTTCTGGATGCCGTCGAGCATGGCCATGAGCATGGCAGCGAAAGTGAGGTAGGGATTGGAGCTGCCGTCCGGACAACGGAACTCCAGACGCTTGGCCTTGGGGCTGGGGCTATAGACGGGGATACGTATTGCCGCGGAGCGGTTGCGTCGGCTATAGGCGAGATTGACAGGCGCCTCATAGCCGGGAACCAGTCGCTTGTAGCTGTTGGTGGTTGGGTTGGTGAACGCGCACAGGGCAGGGGCATGTTTGAGCAATCCACCGATGGCATATAGACCAATGTCGCTGAACCCGGCGTAACCAGAACCGGCAAACAAATTCACACCGTTTTTCCACAGGCTGGTGTGCACGTGCATGCCGGAACCATTGTCGCCAAAGATCGGCTTGGGCATAAACGTGGCCGTCTTGCCATACTTGCGTGCCACGTTCTTGACAATGTACTTGTACTTGAGCACGTTGTCCGCCATCTCAACAAGTGGGGCGTACTTCATGTCAATTTCGCCCTGACCACCGGTGGCCACCTCGTGATGCTGCGCTTCGATGGGCACGCCGCATTGGATGAGCGTCAGCATCATCTCAGTACGAATGTCCTGGAGATGGTCGGACGGCGGAACGGGGAAGTAGCCCTCTTTGTAACGCAGTTTGTAACCGAGGTTCGGTTTCTCATCGCGGCCCGTGTTCCAGGCCCCTTCGATGGAATCTATGTAATAGTAGCCGCAGTTCTGGGTCTGGTCGTAGCGAATGTCGTCGAAAATGAAGAACTCAAGTTCGGGACCGAAATAAGCGACATCGGCAATGCCGGTGGACTTCATGTAATTGACGGCTTTGCGGGCAATATTACGAGGGTCGCGCGTGTAGTCCTCCCGGGTCAACGGGTCTTGAATGTTGCAAATCATGGTAAGCGTGGGAACTTTGGTAAACGGGTCAATGAAGGCGGTCTCCGGTTGCGGGATAACCAGCATGTCGGATTCATTGATAGCCTGCCAACCGCGAATCGAAGATCCGTCAAAGCCAACTCCTTCCTCAAAGACCGCCTCGTCCAGGGCATCCGCCGGGATGGTGAAATGTTGCCACATTCCCGGGAAGTCCATGAATCGCAAATCCACGGCCTGGATTTGCTTTTCCTTGATCAGAGCCAGCACTTCTTTGGGCTTCACAGATGTTACCTCCTCACGGGCTAGTAAAATGGCTAAAATCCTTCCCAAGGGCCACCCGCTCGTCCGCTTGGGAGGGATGGCGACACATAAGCAAGATTCATGCCAATGAGCCTCGAGTAACTGGTTTGCTTTTGACGTCGTAAGCCAAATTCACGTAATGACTTGCGATTGAGAACCGAAATCAGCAGGTGCGAGTCAGTCTGGGATGCTGCTCGCTAAGCAGGCAGAATTGCTAGCACTGATGGCATAATCCGAACAACTGAATCTGAGGTAAGGCTAATCGTGAGCGATTACTTTGTAAGGCAGGCGAGTATTTCCGACCTCGATACCATCGTGCTTTTCAACCGGGAACTGGCTTGGGAGTCGGAAGGCCGCAAGCTCGATGAGACTGTTCTTCGCGTCGGAGTGGCGGCTCTGCTTGCTGATCCCGACAAAGGCGTCTATTTTGTCGCGGAGCACAACGGCCAAGTTGTCGGTCAACTGCTTATTACCTACGAATGGAGTGATTGGCGTAACGGTTGGTTCTGGTGGTTACAAAGCGTCTATGTGCATCCGGATCACAGGCAGCGGGGTGTTTTACGCCGGCTGGTGGATCATGTCCTGGAGCTTGCCCGTACTGGTAACCGCCAAGTGATCGGCCTGCGATTGTATGTGGAGTCCGGCAATCGCGTGGCTCAGGAGGTTTATCGCCGACTGGGTTTCCAGCCGACCGGGTACAAAGTCCTCGAGTGGATACCGGAACAACTGGCTACTTGCAAATCGCCTGCTACGCTGTAGTATCGTTACGGCAGCGAGAGGTTAGATGCGAGCGGGTGCGGTTTTTGCAAATCCAGAGCCATGCTCTATTATGACCACGTGACGCGCAGCGCGAGAGAGGATGCGAGCGGACGCGCTCTTGCAAATCACCGGCCGTGTTATACTATCACCACAGGGGTAAATCCGCGGGTTTTGCCCAGGCCTGATATTTCACAGGAGAATCTGCTGCCAGGGAATGGTTGGTGCTCAGCGTGTTGGAAGCCATTTCGCGAAAGAACCAGGAGCGGGTGTCACAGAACAAAAACGTCCAGCGTAATCCCATTGGAACCCAAACCAGGAGCTAAACCCATGTCCAACCCAACCGGAACGCCCGACTGGATTAAATCGCAATTGCCCGAAAACAAGCCGGCATCACCTCCCGAGCGAGGTCGTGCAGTTTCCGGTCCGCCTGCTGGTAGTGAAGGCGGCCCTCCTATTCGTATTGCCTCGGAACCGAAACCTGCACCGTCCCTGAGCGGGCCAAGAGCAGTGGCGGGAACGTCTGTGATTCCCCAGGTGTTGTACTATCGCAAGGCATTTGCTCAAAGGGTCTATCCGCTAGTGGTCCGTGTGAAGGACGGTAGCCAAGGTGCGAAGACGGCACTGCCGTCCGGTTCGACGGTGGAAGTGCGGCCGGTGCTGCCCGGAGCAATCGTATGGCCGGAGAAGCGGGTCTTGCGTGAGCAGGAAACCGCAGCTCGCTTTTGGGTTCTGCCATTGGCTCTGGGCCGATTGCCTGATGGCCATGTCAACATTCAGAGCGGCGATGGTCCATCTCAACGGATTAACTTACCGATGCGGATCAAAACGGGGCGTGGATGGTTGTTCCGGCTATGTGTTTGGCTAACCATTTTGCTTCCGATTGGCTTTTTTGTTTTGCGGAGTCTGCCTGTGGACTATCAGCACCTGCGTTACACTGTCCACGATGAAGAAGGTCGGCCGATCACTCACCACGGCCGCTTTGCACTGGAGAAGTGGCTGGAGAAAAACTACAACCAGGCCCAGGTTGTTGCAGCCAATGAACGGAGCGTGCACAACTGGCTCGCTATTCTACTTTACCAGAGCCGCGAGGTGTTGCTCTCGGCTTACGATGGCTACGAGATGCTCCTGCAGGATAACATGCTCACCGAACCGGCAGTGCTGGCGATCATGCTGGCGATCACGCTTCTGGTAGGCTGGTGGACGGGACCGAAGTTACGCACGCGGACTGGCGAACCGCTCATGCTAACAGGAACGTCATAGTACGCCATTACGCCATAATCTTCCAGTTTCACCCATAAAAACCGTTACCATTCGCCAAAACTGAGCCGGCAAAAGAAGCGCTCGTAGCAACGGACAAGCATCGCCTTGCATGGCGAAGCGTCATTTCACCGCAACTTAACGGTTGTCGGCCAAGAGTACGCCGCACGGAGATGCTTCGCTGGGACCGAGAACAGCGTCGCGGGGATCGCAACCGGCAGCCACTTCCTTGCGACGGTTCAAATAAATGTCTTCGTCAACACCGTTGCAACGCCGGCACCGTTGAAATCGCACGTGCCCGCTGAGGAACAAAACGTTCTGGCCCAGCTTGCTGTGGTTGGGGCTGTTGAGTTTTTGCCAGTGAAGCGGCTCCTCTTCGCAACGCGGAGGCCGATCCGCCAGTACCGGAACATAGCCCTCATCGTCCAATCGCAGACCGTGCAGTCGGCCACTTGCGTCTCGATAACCGAGATGGTATGCGTAACAGCCGCCTAATTGCTGACACACCTTCCGGTATAGCTCGCGGTGATTTTGTAGGTCCGATTCGACCCATCGCCGCAGAGTCATTGAGTCAATCTTATCCAGGTCGTAGTAGCAGTCGGAACCAATTCCCAAGCCGGATTGGTTGCGTAGCTTGTGGCGGTTGGCCGGACAAACCATCGTAATACGGTCGTCCCAGGTTTGTGCTTCGCGGAGCAGCACGACAAAGACCCCGGCAAAAGCCAGTGGCCCGCGCTCAGGAATGCGCGGTAATTGACCGCCGTGGTGATCGGCGTAACACTTGAGCGTGGCATGCATCAAACGGAGGTTGTTTTCGCACGCAAGTATTTGCTGCCGGTGCCTGGCCTGCAACACCGCCGGGGGGAGTAATGCTCCGAGCAAGGCCGTCAGGGCAAGCAGAACGAAAACATCTGCACGACGTGTCCGGCGGCCAGTTGCCGATGGGTTCAGTGCGCTACTGGGAACAGCCGATGCAGTGGCTGATGTTTGCTGCCGTCGCCGGGACACTTCAAACGCGACAATGCGGCGAAGCGTGCGGTAGGTCAGATCGGCAGGCGGGTCAGTTTCATCATCCAGTGCCAATGCCTCGAGCCACGCCTGTAGCTGCCGCAGTTGCCGCTGCCCTTCCGCTGACTGGGCCAGCCAGGTTTCCACGGCAGCGCGTTCCGAAGTGTCCAGCAAGTTCAGCACATAACCAATCAGTTCCGGCTCAGTCATGGTGTCCGCGTTCCTGGTGCGAGGCTGTTTCCGAACTTTTATCTTGCATGGATTCCGGTTCCAGCTTTTGGCGAAGCAATTCGTAAAGACGCCGCAGGGCCATGTGCAGCCGCGATTTGACCGTGCCCAGTGGAATGCCCAGAATCTCGGCGATCTCGTTGTACTTCAGTCCACGATAATAGGCGAGCAAGACGACCGCCCGCATGGGTTCGGGCAATTCCAAAAGGGCACGTTGTACCAGTTCGGCCCGCTCCTTGGCTTCGAGATTCTGGAAAGGTTCCTTATCCTGAGCGGCGAGCAGTTGCAATAAAGAGCCGGCGTTTTGCTCCTCGCCTTGTTCGTGCAAGCGATCCAGGCTGACGGCCTGCCGGCGACCCGCACGGCGCATGGCATCTATGGCCAGGTTGGTCGCCAGCGTATATAACCACGGCCGCACCGCTCGCCCGGGTTCGTACTGATCGGCTTTCTGATAAAGTTGCAGGAAAGTGCTCTGAAAAATGTCCTCGGCCAGTGTCGGATCGCCGACAAGACGCCGCAAGTAGCCATAAAGTTCCTTTTCGTAGCGATGTACCAATTCGCCAAGAGCTTCCTTCTGACCCTTTTGCAGTCGGGCCATCAGCTCTTCGTCGCTACGCTGCTGCCAATCCTGCCAAGCAGACACTGGCCACTCGTACCTACGTTAGCTGGAGAGCAAAAGTTCACTCAAAAACCTGTTCCGCTGCGGCTTGTTCGGCGGACGAGGTGTGTTTTTGCTCCGTGAAGCTGGCCCAGGTTTGTTGCAGTCCTTTTACCAGCTGGACATAGCGTTCGCCGAAAGCAGTCAGGGTGAGTCGGCGACTGTGCGGGCCGGTAATTTCTATCCGGATTTCCAGCCGCTCTTCAGGCAGCACCGCCTGCACACGGTCTGCCCATTCGATCAGACACACGCCCTCTCCGCGGAAATATTCATGCACTCCCAGGTCCACAAAATCCCGGAGGTGTTTGAGCCGATAGGTGTCGAAATGGTAAATAGGCCACCGACCTTCGTATTCCTGAATAAGCACAAAGGTCGGGCTGTTGACGAATCGGCTGTCCGGGGTGCCCAGAGCGGAAGCCAGGGCACGCACCAGAAACGTCTTGCCGGAACCCAGTTCGCCGATCAATCCGATTACCGCACCAGGAAACAGCAGATCCGCCAGGTGCCGGGCGAACGCACAGGTCGCATTCTCATCTGGCAGTTCGCAAGTCCATTGCAGCGAGCTTCGCGTGTCAGTCAGAGTGCTCATAGCATGGTAATTGTATTCGCAGCCGTTCCACGAAACTATTCATGCCAGCGTGTTTGCTTGCTCTCCAGGGCACACGGAACGCAGGTGGCAAACATTGTCGGGGCGTCGTTGCACGCCAGACCGAAACCTGTTCATGTCGAAAACAATTCGCTTTGTTCCGACGTATCCGGTAACAAACGCAGGCGGCGTAAACCGTGAAGGCGTCGCCACGGGCGCAGTGCGCTCTGGAAATCCTGAAAAGAACGCAGGGCCGCTGCTGGCACCAGCCAGGTTACTTCCACAGCATCATAACAACGGGCACAGATTCGCCACCAGGCTCGCAGTCGCGCCAGGTCCTCCTCACTGGTAACGCGCCAGAAATCTTCCGACGATGTTTGCGTGTCAGAGCCGACTGCCGTGTTTCTCGCCGTCCAGAACCGCGAAGGTGACACCACCAGATTGCCAGCGCTGGTGTCCTGCGAGTTAGCTCGCAAAGTATTCCGCACGCAAATAAGCACATCCCGCATCCATTGCCAGCCAGCCAGCGCCGTTGTGAACCAGGCCGCGCTGAGTTGTTCCAACCCGGTTATGTACACCGCAGCAGGAGCACACTGGGTCAGGAAGGGCGGTCCAAGTCGGCACAAACGATCGCGCAATCGTTCGCGCCATTGCTGGATTCCCCACGCCACTAACTGCGCCAAGCTCGTCAGGCGGCGGACAAGCAATTCAGGTTCGCCAATCTCATATTGCTCGGCCAGGCGTGCGGCGTGGAGGCCAACAACTGTCAAAATAGCCCCTGGTTCAGTCTGCATTGTCTGGCTCGCGCTTCGGTGGTTCCAGGCTAAGTTGAGTTTGCCGCTACTCATGGCGAGGAGAAACTGTCGCCATCCTCGCCAATCTTCTAATCCGACCCCAGGGGACGCCATATCCCAGACCAGTTCCAGATCGTCCCGGCCAAGCCACGCAATGAGCGCTTCCAGCAGTGCAGTACGCACACTCACCAGGTGGTGCTGCCAATCGCCGGCAGATTTCTCACGGAATAACGACAGGTCTTCCCGACCAAGGATATCCTCGCCGGTTCTGTTGCAGTAGAGCACCAGTTTCAAGCCGGTATAGCGAGCCGACAATATAAGTTCCCGCACCAACACGGGAATCTCGCCGATGCGGATTCTGGCCTGGGCTAACTCAAATTCCGGCCCGAATATCCACGCCTGCCGACCCACCCAGCAACGCAGCGACTCGAAATGCTCGAAAATGCCCGGCCTTGTATCCAGCATCCAGCCGACAGCATCATTCGGCGAAAAAGCTGCGCTGACCGGTCCTGGTGGATTTCGGCAGACCGCTACAGCGGTTTCCGAAAACACGCTGGTTCGCTCCGCTCCCGGTAGCCAGCGAACTCGTGCCGCGGACAACTCCCAAGGATGATCAATCCCATGCCAGACAAGACAGCCCTGGCGGTGAAGTTCGGCGATAGGCTCGGGCAGAAAGTGCGTGAGCATCTCTTCAGCTAATTTCGCTTCGGCCAATCGTCGCCAGTCGCGCCAATCGTAACCGCTCGTCGCTTCGCCAACGATGACCCGGCCCGCAGAGTCACACGGTTCCGTTGTCCCTGGGGGCGTTTTGATGAGTTTGCCTACGGACACGGGCATCCGGCCCAACGATTCGGCCCAGCGTGGACGGCCCAGAGCCCGAACCAGGTTGGCCACACGCTGCTGCAATTCTGTTACCGTCAACGGTGTTCGTGGCGGCCAGTCCTGCTGCAACAGGTTCCAAACACTGGCGGCCAGTTCCTGAACGGCAAATGGGTCCCAGTCCCCAGCCTGGTGCGCTGCGGTGTGCATCCAGTTCAAAAGCCACATTGGCTCGAACGCCAGCCACTGGCCCGACTCGGTGACCAACCAGCGCTCGTTCCGCCTTGGCCAGGCACTTTCGGTCATCGCTTGCGGCTCAACATCGGTTGCACTTCCTGCACGAAATCACTTACGTCCTTGAACTCGCGATACACGGAAGCGAAACGGATATAGGCCACCTGATCCAGCGCCCGCAGGTACTTCATCACCAGTTCGCCAATCACTTGCGAGGGCACTTCCCGCTCGAAACGCCGATAGATTTCCTCTTCGACCTGATGCACCACCTGTTCGAGTTGTTCCTGGCTCACGGGCCGTTTGTAACAGGCCTTTTCCAGACCACGCAGGATTTTCGTGCGGTCGAAGGGTTCGCGGCTCTGGTCTTTTTTGATGACGTGCAGGGGATTTTCCTCCATCGTCTCCACCGACCAGACCCGCCGACCGCAGCGCGAACATCGCCGCCTTCGCCGGATCGGAAATCCGCCATTGCACGTCCGCGTGTCGGTTACTGCAAAATTGCCCCGCCGACAGAATGGACACTTCATGGCTCTTCCTCGCTGTGTGCATCCGCGGCTATTGTAACGCCAACCGCATCGGGCCGATAGTCCTGGCCGAGGAACGCATCCGTTCGGGCGTGCGCTACCAGACAACGTTTGACGCCGGGTAGCATTGCCGCATCCGTCCTTAATCCGGCAGCAGCATCCGCTATCAGCACACAATGCAAATGCAATGTGGCAAGGAAAAACAATGGCGGCAGGACTGACCCGCCGCCAAAGTAATAACCCTATCGCTCAGGCGACCGCGCAGCAGTGGTCGGCTGGCGACGCTCACCCGCGTTTCTCAAGCGCGCTATGCTACGCTGGGTAAAGACTACCCAGCCGTCCCAGACGTCACTCTCCAGTCGCAGACGCTGCAAAGAGGCACAATCCGCGGCTGAGGGAGCCTAATTCGGCAGCTGCAACGATTCGCCGCCCCGTTTGGTGGCTGCCGCCCGGTAGATGTTCAAATCAATCGAGGCTCGAACAAAGCGAATACTCGAATCCGCCATCACGAATTGTGTCCCACCAGGATGCCGACTGCGGAATGAATACACGCTCGGCCAACTCCCCGGAGCCGGCCCCGGTTGGCATCTGGCACGGACCGTCCTGGCCTACGGTAGCTGGAAAGTACGCCCGTCGTCGCGAATGGCTAACATGGCCAGCACATCCGTACCCGTTGAATTCCGCAAGAATCCAATGTGGCCGTCTCCAAACGAACTGTCGAAGCGGTGTCCTGACTGCGAAGAGGGAAGTGGGAATTGTTAGTTCGCCGGTTAGGAAAACGTTACCCCATTTTAGGGCCATGACTGTCGCACAAGCTGCTGGCTTAGGCTTTAGAATTGCAGGTCGAGGCGTTGCAGGCGGGCGACGGTTTCTTGCATGAGGGCGTCTTCTTCCTGTTCATCGCGGGCCTGGTAGGTGACGCTGAAACGCAAATAAGGCCCGGCATCGTCCCAGGGAACGCAGCAGACGGAATGTTCGGTAATCAGGAAATGGGCAAATTCCTCAGCGGTCTCGAAAGAGCGACCGGCAGCGCGACGCGGTGCCCGGACGTAAAGGAAATAGGTACCTCCAGGCATGCGGGCACGGAAGCCGACGCGGTTGAGTGCGTCCACAAGTTTTTGCAGACGGCGACGATACTTTTGCCGGGTACGCTGCCAGATCTCATCATGGTTCAAGGCAACGCAAGCGGCGTGCTGGATGGCCATGAATTGGCCGGAATCGCAATTGTCTTTGACATCGGCAAAGGCCTGGACAATTTTCGGGTGGCCCACCACGAAACCCATTCGCCAGCCGATCATGTTGTGCCCTTTGGAAAGCGAATGCACCTCGACGCCGACCTCTTTGGCTCCTTCGACCTGCAGGAAACTGAAGGGCGGACCGTCATACGTCAGCAGGATATGTGCGGCGTCCTGAATGACCACGATTTGATTCCGCAGGGCGAACTCAATGACCTCACGGTAAAAGTCGCGATTGGCCACCGCCCCCGTCGGACTGTTTGGATAGTTCAGCACCAGCAACTTGGCCCGCTTGCGTACCGCCGGTGGAATGCTGTTCAGGTCGGGCAGAAATCCGTTTTCTTCGAGCAACGGCAGATTGTACACCTGGCCGCCGTAGTAGCGGGTATGCGTTCCCGCTACGGGGTAGCCTGGCACGGTCATGATGGTGATGTCGCCGGGATTGATGAAACAGGCCGGTAACATGGCCAGCGCGGGCTTGGAACCGATGCAATGGTTAACTTCCCGCACCGGGTCAATGTCCACGCCGAAGACTCGCTTCATAAAAGCAGCGGCAGCGTCTTTGAATTCCTGAATGCCGTTATCCGCATAGCCGCGATTCTCCAGGCGATCCACTTCGCGTTTGAGGGCGTCGCGGACTACCGGGTCGGCCATGTCGTCGTTTTCGCCGATGCCGAAGTCCAGGAGTTTGCGTTCGGGATGAGCAGCCAGGGCGGCCCGCTTGGCCCGCTTGATCTTTTCAAACTTGTAAATGGCTGTACCCTTGCCGTAATTCGCTCCGCCAATGCGCTCGGCGAAAAGCGATTGGAACCAGGGGTCGTTGGCGTTGTGCTCTGGCATAGTTGGACAGCCTCGCAAAGGTATAGTCTGCGGGCGGACAGGTTGCAGGATTGCGCCCGCCGATACGGGAGGATTCGTCGCGCTGGGATTTTCTTAGGGTAGCACACGCGGACAGTCGTGGCCATTGCTGCGTCGGAATACGCCAGCTACGCGCGGGGGACTTACACTTCTCACGCCTGACTGGGCCATACGACCAGCACCCAATTCCCGCTGCCAGGTGTTTCCCGCTTTATCTAACCGGCAAAGTTTGCCGACAAATGGAGTTCTTGGCAGGGAGACGCTGTTCGCTTGCTTAGCCAACTGGGGAGGTTATGAGCTAAGATGGATTGAGGCGAAGAACTGTCGCCGCTACTCCTTGAAGGGTTCGCCCCGGCACCGGGGAATAATTCGCTAGCCAAGTGGCTGCCACCTCTGGAGGAAATATCATGCGGATCAGGAGCTGGCTGGTCGGGATAGCGTTGGCCACGCTGCTCAGTAGCGGTTGTGGCTTATGCGAAACGGTTCGCTGCTGGCGAATGAATCATCCTATCTTGGGACGATTACCGCCCCGGCCAGCCGCCCCGGTAATCGTCGAGCCAACAGTTCCGGCACCGCCACCAGGCCAGTCTCTGTATCCCGCAATTCCCAACGGCCGATGCTGTTCGCCGACCGTGGTTTCGCCGAACGGGATTCCGCCGAACGGAACTTATTATGCACCGCCAGCCAATGGCTCGTATTTAGCTCCGGCAAGCCCCAATTCTGGTATGCAACCTACGGTGCCACGACCGGACAGTTCGGCGACGCCCGGTTCCTCCCTGGCACCGCTACCGAGTCCGGGCTGGCGATCGGCCAGTCCGCCGGCTACTAACATGCTCCCACCGCAACCGGTACAACCGGCGGATCATCGCGTCCCGACCTCCAGCAAGCCGGACGCTACCGGAGGCGCAAATCCCGCGCCCTCGCCTACCGACTTGCCTGCGGACATTGCCCGCTGGCAGACTCCATACGAAGGTGTGGCCAGCGGCCTGCTGCCACAGCGGGAAGGTTGGGACTGGCTTCAGCAGAAGGGGTACCGCACGGTGTTGCATCTGAAACTTCCCGGCGAAGACGCAACCGCCATCCGCAACGAGATAGAACGGCGAAACCTTCGCTACGTTGCCCTGGAAGTTTCGCCGCAGACGTTGCAGCGCGAGTTGGTGCTGCGGTTCAGCGAATTGCTGGCGGATCGCTCATTGCAGCCGATTTTCGTGACCGACCGTGATGGCACGATAGCGGGTGCGATGTGGTATCTGCATTACCGACTGGCGGGCAAACTCAGCGAAGAAGACGCCCGCCGCCGCGCTGTTCAGCATGGCTTGCCGGAAACCGACACGCGACCGGAAGTGGCCGCCTGGTGGCTCGCCGTACAAAATGTCCTCAAAACCAACTGATTGCATCGCGGTGAGCCAGACGCACCATGCCAGAAGAGCTGTTCGGTCCGAGCCGACCACTACTGCCGCCGATCTACAACAGTGCCGTCTATACGTTCCCGGATCTGGACGCACTGGAAGCAGTTTATCGCCGTGAGGTTCCAGGTTTCATCTACGCTCGTGATGGGCATCCCAATGCCGAATGGCTGGCAGCCGAACTGGTGCGGTTGGAGAATGGCCGCTGGGCCATCGTTACCGCTTCCGGCATGGCAGCGATCGCGCTGACCTGTGCCGCCACGTTGCAGGCGGGCGATCTGGTCGTGGCTAGCCGGCGGTTATATGGTCGCACGTTGCAACTCCTTACGGAAGAATTGCCTCGCTGGCACATCCGAACATGCCTGGTGGACCTCGACGATGAATCCGCAGTCGTCCAGGCACTGGCCCAGCGGCCGAAATGGTTCCTGGTGGAGACGCTGTCCAACCCGACCTTGCGAGTGGCCAATTTGTTTCGGCTGGTGCGATGGTGCAGGCAACACGATTGCCGTCTGATTGTAGATAACACATTCGCCACTCCTGCCCTTTGCCGACCGCTGGAACTGGGAGCCGATCTGGTTGTGGAAAGTCTGACGAAAATGATCGGCGGCCATAGTCAGGTGACCCTCGGTGCGGTCATCGGCATGGAATCGGATTGGCACGATCGTTTCCGCCGCACCTGCAGCATCTGGGGCTGGACGGGAAACGCTTTCGATTGCTGGTTGGCCTGGCAGGGCTTGCAGACCCTTACGATGCGGATGCAGCAGGCATCGGCGACAGCGGCGAGGCTGGCCGATTGGCTCGCCCAGCTTCCGGGTATCTCGCGCGTCATTTACCCAGGGCGTACCGATCATCCTGACCATGTTCTGGCCCGCGAGCTTTTCCGGGAGCAGTACGGTAACATGCTGAGTGTGGAACTAAGCGGCGGACGCCAGGCAATTAATCAGTTTCTTCGCCGACAGCAAGTCATCGTCCTGGCCCCATCGTTGGGCGATGTCCGAACGATTTGCACGCACCCAGACTCCACTTCTCATCGCTATGCTCCGGCAGAGGAAAAGCAACGCGAAGGTATTACTCCCGGGCTGTTGCGAATTTCGGTGGGGCTGGAACCACTGGAAGTTCTGCAGCAGGCGTTTCTCCGCGGTCTGGGCTTAGCATGACCTCTCCAGGTTTGCGGATACAATAACCAGACGAAGAATCTCACCAAGTTCGCCCGACCTCGCATGGAGAATGAACATGAACTGGCGGATGGGAATGGTCGCGGTGGTCTTGCTGACGAGCACGCTTACTGCTCAGGCACAGGTCGGTGCACGGGATTTCCGCGATCGCGTGCTGGATCATCAACGGGTGATGTGGCGGTTGCAGTACAATCTGGCTTTGCAAACGGCCTGGCAGAATCCCTTCTATCCGATGGTTCCCGGATTGGCTATCCAGCAGGCCCAAACAGCTTACTGGCAACAGTTACACCGGGCAGGTTATGTTCCACCGTTGGCTGCACCGGTGCCAGCTTATTCGGGCGGTACCTATCCGCGAATTACTGCCGAGGAATTGCGTGCTTGGCGTGATGCCGAGCGCGTTACCTTCCGCGAGGCTCCCGGTATGCGGACCGTGGAACTGGCACGCATCCTCGCCGAGCATCGCCCGGACCTGGCCCGTTCTTTGCTAATGCAGGCCATTCGTGAAGCGGGAGAAAATTCTCCTGTCGCCCAGCTGGCCCGGCAGGAATTGAACAGGCTTGACGCCCGGCGAGAATGATTTGAACCGTGTCGGGTGCTCCGGTCTGAGGCTCTTCGACCCTGCACGGTGTGGGAGACTTAGTAAGTTGCGGGCATCGCGCCGTGAAACACACTGGTGCACCGGCAACCGAATATGACATTACCGACCGGCGAAGCATCGCTCTCTGATAGGGAGCGATTTTGCTGGATTAGGAGAACGCGAGAGCATCAATAACCTGAGCAAGCACGGAGCAAAATTATGGTCGGCAAACGCGGTAAACGTTTCGTTCTTCGCAAAATGGACATGAAGGAATCGCGTAGTCGTAACGCCCCTCGCAAATATCGGGAACGCGCTCGCCGCGATGCCCGAATGCTGGCTTTGTTGCGGGAAGGCACCTGGCCTTATAGCCGAGCCGTCCGCAACTGGCTGGTGCTCCGCCTCGGCAAACCGCAACACCGCCTCACTCCCGAAGATGTCCAGCGAATCTTACAATCTGCCTGACCACGACACAAAAATTGGGCTATCGTTGTTCTGTAACATCAACTTTTCATTTTCCCAAACAGGCGGCGTAGATTGCAATCGGAATGAGTGCTCGCCGGAGTGTCAAACTTGGCATACGCATCGGAACAGCAACACGAGAGTGGCCTGAGGCACGAAGGTTCTCCCTTTGATGCCGTAAGAACAGAGGCTGTAACCAGCAGCACAGCCGCTGGAGGGTTGCCCCACAAGCCGCCGCTTGGCATGCAGCTGGCGACCTTGTTGGTGATTGTCGTGCCGCTGCTGGGCATCATAGCAGTACCGTTTCTGGTCTGGGGCTGGGGATTTTACTGGCTCGATTTGATCCTGCTGGTGAGCATGTACCTGCTGACGGCCCTGGGTATCACTGTCGGCTACCATCGCTTGTTTACACACCGCAGTTTTGAGACGTACATGTGGCTGAAAGCGATCCTGGCCATCCTGGGTTCCATGGCACTGGAAGGCCCGTTGTTGAAATGGGTGGCCATGCACCGCCGACACCATCAGCATAGCGACACGCCACTTGACCCACACACGCCCCACCATCACGGTTCCGGTTTCTGGGGACTGCTCAAGGGTATATGGCACGCCCACATGGGTTGGTTGTTTCTTCCCGAACCGGCAGGTTGGCAGGACTATGTCAAGGATTTGTATAAGAGCACGACCCTTCGCTGGATCAGCAAGCTGTTTTTGGTCTGGGCAGTGTTAGGACTGGCTCTGCCGGCCCTCATTGGCGGATTGGTGCAGGGCAACTGGCAAGGTGCAGTTACCGGTTTTGTCTGGGGAGGATTGGTGCGGGTGTTTCTGGTGCATCACGTAACCTGGAGCGTGAATTCTGCCTGTCATCTGTGGGGCTGGCAGCCGTTTCGCACCGACGATCAGAGCCGCGACAATCCAGTCTTCGGTGTTCTGGCACTAGGCGAAGGCTGGCACGCGACGCATCATGCTTTCCCGACCTCCGCACGTCACGGTTTGCGCTGGTGGCAACTGGATGTCAGTTACTACGTGATCCGTTTACTGGGCTGGTTGCATCTAGCCTGGGACATTCGCCTGCCATCTCAGGAACGGATCGCAAACGCCCTCAAGTCCACCCAGTAGCACGGGCAAAACGGAGCACGAGCTTAAGCTGGCCCCGCCACTCGCCTTCTATAACTCTCAGTTCCGTAGTGCCAGTGTCAGGGAAAATCAAAATGACCAAAGAGCTAAGAGGTAGTTGAACCACAGCCAGGATAAGTCAGGATGTAGCAAGGGGTAACAACCGAAGGTACTGGACTTTTCTGTTAGACCGTTGCTACGGCAACGAGGATGCCATTTTCAATGCGTGCCTATAGCATCACTCAAAACGGACAGCACGCCGCTAAGGCGACCGAAACCTGGGGCGGAGATCGGTGTTTAAATAACATGAGATTCAAGTCGGGGAAAGCCCACCATTGGTTACCGGAGACATTTCGACATGCTGAGACAAATAAGTGCGATGATGCGGATCGTGATCGTATGCGTAGGCGTGATGGTATCAGTTGCTCATCCGCAACAACCACCGTTGCCGCCAGGAATCGTGCAAGAGCAGGACATCGAATTTGCTAATCCGGACAATCAACATCTCAAGCTCGACCTTTACCGTCCTGAGAAAGGCGGGCCTTTTCCGGTGGTTATTTGCATTCACGGCGGTGGATTTGTTGGGGGACATCGGGAAACTATGCGCTGGATGTGCGTGCGTCTGGCAGTGGAAGGATATGCAGCAGCGACCATCCAGTATCGGCTGGCACCGAAGTACCAATTTCCTGCTTGCGTCGAAGATTGCAAGGCGGCTGTCCGCTGGATTCGGGCCAACGCGAAAAAATACAATTTTGATTCCGACCGCATTGCTGCGATGGGCACCTCGGCGGGCGGGCACCTGGCGGTATTCCTGGCTGCAACAGCCGACGTCAAGGACTTCGAAGGTACGGGCGGCAATCCTAACTTTTCCACTCGCATTAGCTGTGCGGTGAATGCGTTTGGGCCATCCGATTTCACACGCATTCAGGGCAAAAGCAAATCCGAGCCGGTTCTGGTTCCTTTTCTAGGCGGTCCACTTCAAACGCATCGCCAGCAATATATTCATTCCAGTCCTCTTTACTGGATCACCCCTAATAGTGCACCCGTGCTGACGCTGATCGGCACGAAAGATGAGCATGTCCCGGTGGAACAAGCCAAGTGGCTGCACGAGCGCCTCGACGCTTGTGGTGTGCCCAACCAGCTGGTCATTTTTGAAGGAGCGGGGCATGGCTTCCGCGGCGAGGACCAGGAAAAAGCTATTGATGTTACGCTCACTTTCCTGGCGAAATTCCTCAAACAGGCTCCGAGAAAACAGAGCGAAAAGCCGTCTGACCAACACGCCGTTGGATCGGATCAGACAAAACCTCCGGTCCGAGCACCTCGCAAGACCCCGTTTGTGCTGGTCATACCTGCTTATCGTAACTGCGATAAACTCATTGAAACCTGGAACAACCAGCTGGGGTCAGATCGGGATTTGCACGTTTGTATGCCCGGCCCGCAAGACCTCAAAGATCCAACCAAAGTCGAAGCCATCTTCCGCAAGGTCAAACGCGGGCAGCCGGAGATTGTTACTCCTTCTGCCGAACTTTTCCTTAGAGGGGAGGCAAAACTGCCATCCTCCGCCTGCTGGTTGTGGTATGATCCGGAACCTTATTGGCCCCACACTCCCCAAAAGGAAAAAGATGATCCCCTAGCAGCCGCCAAGGCATTACGCCAGTGGTGCGACACGCGTAAGCTCAAACTAGGCATGACCCCAATCTATAAACCGTTAGAGAAAAACTTCGATGTGGACTATGCAGCCCAGGTAGCCACTTTTTGCGATGCCTACATTCTGCAATGCCAGGACTGGCAGCTGGATCCTGAGCGGTTTCGACGCATCACCCAGCATCTGCAGCAACTCCAGAAAGCAATACACAAGGCGAATCCAAAATGTCTGGTCGGTTGTCAACTGGGCGTGGCCAGTCGTTACGGTGGTGTGGAGGCTGCTCTGAAACTCTACGACGCTACCCGTGACCACATTCAGCTTTACACCGCCTGGTGGGAACCGGAGGAGGACAATGTTGTCGAGCTTCTCAAACACCTGGGTAAGCCCTGAAGGCTTACGGTCCCTGGGCTCTAAGTGGTCTAGCCCGGTGTCTCTAAACGGTTTAGCGCGGCAGTGTCCGCAACTTAGCAGCTCCGAACATTTAGCTTTCGATAGCAACATCCCTTACCTGTGGCTCGTTTACACTTCGCCTGAGCGACGGGCAGCTATGGAGTTTAGTACGTCGGGCGTAGTGCTAAAACTTAGTAGCGCACTCCGGTATAGCGTTGTGCTTAGACCTTGAAAAACACCACTGGTTCTTTGTGGATCGCCTTGTTCCGGGTGTGAGGGATATTGGCAATATAGGTGGGGCGTTAGCCGAAAAGCTGGTTGAACAAAGAAGGGTCTATTTGATAGAGGCGGTCGGCAAACTCGTTCACATAATACATATCGGGATAATACCGCTGGGCTCGTACCCGAATCTCGAAATCTGGTTGTTCGATATCCGGTTGGAACAGGACTAAACCGATGCCGAAAAGCAAACACAGGGATTCGAGTCGGCCATAGTCTTCGAGTGGAATCGTTCGGGGCATAACCACGTAAGATTTCGCGGAGAATAAACGATACGCTGCCGCCTGTCCGAACGCAACTACAGGTTGCGTGGGGTCCACCTTGATTTCGGCGGAAACAATCTCGATGTCGAACTTGATCCGGTGTGAGGCCAGAGGCTTATACACTCCAACCACGTCAGGTGTTCCCCATTTCTTCTGCAACCCGGCACCACCCAACGGCACCGCCACGGTCACTTCTTCGAGTTCGTTTGTAAGCCAGTCCGCGAACGGCTGATAGAAGTCTTCCTCTCGCGGCAGCTTGCTTGGAGGTGGGACAGTAGGTGACGACGAACTTTCGGCTTTTGCTTGAAAGACTCCTCTGATCGGCTTGTGAACCAACTCAGGGAACCGTCTATCCAGGTCCCAAACAGCTCCTTGTACCGTGTTTTTGGGAGTTTCGGGACTCTGTTGCAATATCCTGCCGATAAGCTCGCCGTAACGAATGCCACCAGGCGACTGCTGGATAATCTCAATTGCCCGTTCGCGTATCTGCTGGACACTAAGTTTGGCCATGGGCGAAAACCTCGGCTTTTTCGCAAATGTGTCAGGGACGTGTCCAATTGTATGGGTTTGGAATGCTCCGGCTCACATACCTGGCCCGGGTTGTCTGCAACGCCGGTTGCGCTGACCGGCAAGCCTACTTGCGAACAAAGCGATGGACACAGGAGGGCGAATTTCGATCAGTGCCCGACGATTAGTGCAAAACGATGCGGAATCAAACCGGGCCGGTTGAACGGAGATTTTGCTATCCAGCGGAAGTGGGCCATATCATGACGGAGCAGCAGCAGAGCCAGGAAACCGCGTTGCAATTGGTGAACCGATGCTGACATCCCAGCGGAACAGCGAGTAGCAGACCACATTGGTGGAGGTGTTGGGGAAAGCTCCCCGGGCAGGGCTCGAACCTGCAACCCGCTGATTAACAGTCAGCCGCTCTACCGATTGAGCTACCGGGGAGTACGCCAAGATTGAGCCCGATACGGGGGCTCAGCTGGCTGCAGAAATTCTCGTTTAGATTATAGCAACGCCACCGCAAGAAACAAGCCTGAGCGCGTATCGGCCAAATGGGGTTGCAAAAGCAAAGGTTTACGTGCCAGGGCAGGACGAAACGCCGGGCCGAGCCATCAGGACGCACGAGTGGGCAATAATAACCATAGCGAACCTGGCCCGGGTGGGAGTGCTTGTGGAAGCGAGGTAGTGATGAGTCACGACGATGTGCGGATGCGTGGCTTTCGCCAGCGCAGCGATGCCTGGGAGGCCCAGCGAAAGTTGCTGGAGTCCGTGCGGCCGCTGGAGGCGGAGACGGTCTCCCTCTGGCAGGCGGTCGGCCGGGTGCTTGCCGCCGATGTCCTCGCCGACCGGGATGTTCCGTATTTTGACCGTGCCGCCATGGATGGCTATGCCCTGCGCGGTGAAGAAACGTTCGGGGCATCGGTTTACAATCCGCTCACGTTTTTGTTGGTGGGCGAATCGTTACCAGGCAAACCGTTTCCACGGGCGTTGCAGAGTGGCGAAGCAGTGCGGATCATGACCGGTGCACCTCTGCCCGAGGGAGCTAACGCGGTTGTGCGAGCGGAACTGGCTACCGAAGCCGACGGTGTGGTCAGCATCCTCGAACCGGTTCCGCCGGGCAAATGTGTCAGCCGACGTGGCGAGGACATACGCGCGGGGAGCGTGGTTTTGCGTGCAGGCAGGCGATTGCGTCCTCAGGATGTTGCTGTGCTTGCGGCACTGGGATACGATTCGGTTCCGGTCATCCGAATTCCGCAGGTGGCTGTCGTGGTAACCGGAGATGAATTGTTGCCCGTCGGCAGTCGGCCCGACAACTATCGCATCGTGGATAGCAATTCCGTCATGCTCGATGCCCTGATTCGCCGCGATGGTGGCCGACCAATACATGGCGACATTGTGCCGGATCAGCGGGAAATCGTCCGCGAGCGATTGCTCCAGGCTTGTGCGGGAGCGGACGTGGTTTTGGTTTCGGGCGGTAGTTCCGTTGGTCAGGAAGACCACGCACCGCGAGTGGTGGCGGAGTTGGGCGAATTAGCTGTGCATGGAGTCGCCATGCGACCATCGTCGCCGACAGGGTTTGGCTGGGTGCAAGGTCGTTCGGTGGTGCTGCTACCAGGCAATCCAGTGTCGTGTCTGGCCGCTTATGACTTTTTCGCCGGGCCACTTATTCGCCGACTTGCCGGGCGCAGCACTGCCTGGCCATATCGTCGTCTGCATTTGCCGTTGGCCGAGAAGATCGCGTCGGAACTGGGCCGTCTCGATTACGTGCGTGTGCGCATAAACGAGGGGCGAGTGGAGCCGATCGCCACGAGCGGCGCCTCCATCCTGACCACAACGACGCAAGCCGATGGATTTGTGCTCGTCCCGGCCGATTGCGAAGGGTATCCGGCTGGGGCAAGTGTCTGCGTGTACCTTTATGACGGAGAACATCCCCTGCTGTCGGAGTAATCGCCAGCGTCCTGCCGATGCGAAGTGCTTCACAATCGGCGACGACAACACCTGGGTCTGACCGAACTGCAAACTGCCCAGGTAAACCGTGGTGACCATTAGGCCATTGGGCGACACCAGCGAGCTATGGCGGACTGGCAAGAACAATTCCTGCAGGTGGTAGATCGCGATGAGGCGCAGCGACGCTTCCGCTCGGCGCTGAACCTCCAGCCGCGGGGCGAAGAGTGGATAGCCCTGGACGAAGCCCTGGGGCGGATTTTGAGCCAGGACATCACCGCACCCTTGGATGTTCCGGGTTTTGACCGGGCCAATGTGGACGGGTTTGCGGTGCGAGCTGCCGATACCTTTGGAGCCGAGGAAACTCAGCCAGTCCGTTTGCGGTGGACGGGTGAAGTGATCCTGCCCGGTCGCAAACCGGAGCGGATGGTGACTCCCGGCACGGCCAGTGTCATCGCCACGGGAGCCATGCTGCCGCGGGGTGCAGATGCGGTGGTCATGGTGGAGTTCACCACCTGGGAACCCGACCCGCGACCCGCCGATAGCACCACACCGCCCGGTGGTACGGTGCTGGTCAAGCGACCGGTCACTCCCGGCAGCAACGTAACCATGGCCGGAACCGACATCGGCCAGGGGGAAGTTGTGCTTCGCCGTGGTGAACTGCTGACGGCCAGGGAAACCGCTGTTTTGGCTGCTCTCGGTCTGGCGCGGGTTCCGGTATTTCGCAAGCCGCGCGTGGCCATCTTTTCCACCGGTGATGAATTAGTGCCGCCCGGCCAGCCGTTAGGCCCGGGGCAAATTTACGACAGCAACGCCACCATGTTGGCGGATGCGGTTCGGGAAAATGGTGGCGAACCGACGCTTTTCGGTATCGTGGCAGACAATGCGGAAGTTCTGCGTTCGGCGCTACAACGCGCGCTGAGCTGGGACATGGTGCTGTTATCTGGGGGAACCTCGAAAGGGGCAGGCGATCTTTGTTACCGTGTTGTGTCCGAGTTAGGGAAGCCGGGAATTCTGGTGCATGGCGTATCGCTCAAACCCGGTAAACCACTGTGCCTGGCGGTTATTGACCGCACCCCTGTCGTGATTCTGCCAGGCTTTCCCACCTCGGCGTTATTTACGTTCCGTGAGTTCGTGGCTCCGGTGATACGCCTCTGGGCCGGATTGCCCGAACAGGAACCGGCCACATTGCCAGCACGCCTGCCGGTTCGGCTGCATTCGGAGCGAGGCCGCACGGAATATGTCCTGGTCAATCTCGTAGAATGGCTCCCGCCTTCGGGCGACGTCGTGCGTGCTGGATCAGCGGATTCGGGCCAGTCAGCGTCGGCCGAAGCGACTGCGGGAGCACAGACCGGCACAGGGCCCGCAACCATCAGCAACCCACGCTCCAAAGACGTCACCTCAGGTCCCATTTCACCGGCGACACCGGACGCGACCATGCAATCGGTTAGTGATGCCGCGTCGAGCAGCCCGGTGCGCTACGCTGCTTATCCTCTGGGCAAAGGTTCCGGCTCCGTTACCGCTTTCAGTCGCGCGGATGGTTTTGTGATCATTCCCAAAGGCTGCGAAATGCTGGAGGCGGGCGAAATCGTTACCGTGCATCTCATGGGCCGGCAGTTGCGTCCTGCGGACTTAGTGGTCATCGGCAGTCATTGCGTGGGCCTCGATTACTTGCTGAGTCAGCTCCATGCCCGGGGCTTCCGGACCAAGATGCTGGCTGTCGGTAGTCTGGCCGGGCTGACCGCCGCTCGTCGCGGCGAATGCGATCTTGCGGGAATACATCTTTTCGACCCGGCGAGCGGTGAATACAACCGGCCATTTGTAACTGGCGACCTTTATTTGCTGCCCGGCTACGGCCGATTGCAGGGAATCGCTTACCGTCCTGGTGATCCGCGCTTTGAGGGCAAGAGTGCTGCCGAAGCCGTGCGTGCAGCTCTTGCCGATCCCGAATGCCTGCTCGTCAACCGCAACGCGGGCAGCGGCACACGTATCCTCATTGACCGGTTACTTCAGGGAGCACGGCCACCCGGTTACGCGAACGAAGCCCGATCGCATCATGCGGTCGCGGCGGCCATCGCTCAGGGACGGGCCGATTGGGGTGTTTGCATCAGTCATGTGGCACAGGATCACGGTCTGGCTTTTATCCCTTTACAACAGGAGTGGTTCGACTTTGTCGTGCCCCGGCAGCGCTGGTCTCGTCCTGCGGTTGTCGGTTTTCGCCAGCTTCTGGCGGACCCCGCGATTCGCCAGGCACTGCAAGCGTTCGGCTTCACCTTTGAGCGGCCTGCCGATGTGCTTCCCTCTGCTACCAGTGGTTAGAAGGAAAAAGGCAAGGTAACGGAACGAAGGCCACCGCTACCCGATGGCAGACGAAGCTTGCCTATGCATTGTGTTTTTCCACACACAGCCTTGCAACCGGGTGCAGGAGTGCGCCAGCTTCCAGCAGCGGCCGACTTCTGATTTCTCGGTAGTCGCATTACCGATGGCGTCTGCTCCAGTCCACGTCCCGAGAGCGAAAAACCGCTAAGAAGCAGTTGTCGGGATGAAGACTTTGACTGTTTTCCCGAGCTGCCCACTGGTGTACAGGTTCCGCAAGCGGTGAAGTACCGTCTCGGTGATTTCCAGGCCTTTGCGCATCATCAATTGCCCGGTCCGATTGACAATGTCTTCAGCGAGGATCATTCGCGGCTTCAGTTCGCTGAGAGGAAGTTCGCGGCAGGAATGAGGGGCTGGCTCCCAGGGAATCTTTTCCAGTGCTTGCAAGACGTCCGGGTCGTACCAGCCAGCGCGGGCCTTCAGGCGCTGAATCACTTCGGGCCAGCTAAGTCCCTGGGTTTCCAGTGTGTCGCAGTCGAGAGCTACCTTGAGCACGCGGGCGCCGAGAGGGATATCGGTACCTTTCTTCCCGCCAGGTGGAGTCCCCTGACCATCAAAACGCAGGTGCTGGTCACCAATGATCGTGGCCACCTCCTCCAGGCGAGGAATTTTGGCAATAAGGTTTCGCCCGACATTAGGATGGGCGGCAAACATGGCAAACTCTTCCTGCGATAGTTCACAGCCTGCATAGATTTTACTCAGCACCGAGTCAGGAACTGTGACGCACCCGATCTGCGAAAGCAACGCCGCCACTTCCAATTGCCAGCAGTTGGGCACCTGGAGGATGCTGGCCAATTGCTGTACCAGGCGCTGCACCCGGCTGGCCTTGCCGAAGGCCAGTGGGTTGACCAGGGACAGAACCTCAGCCAGAACCTGAATACTGCCACGCAGGGTCTTTTCGAGGAGTTCTTTTTCGGCGGTGACAAGGCGGAATTGCTCGATGCCATCTTGCAGGGCCTTGACCAGAGCCTCAGGCGGGCAGGGTTTGGTCAGGAAACGAAAGACATGCCCTTCGTTGACCGCTGCAATAGCGGACTGCATATCCGCGTAGCCTGTTAAGAGCATGCGGACGGTGTTGGGAGCAAGGTCACGGACGCGGCTCAGGAACTGAGCGCCGTTCATACCGGGCATACGCATGTCAGAGACAATCACTGCGTAGGGGCCTCGCTCCCGTACCGCTGCAAGCCCTTGTTCACCTCCCACCGCCACATCCACGTCAAATTGCTTCCGCAACTGGCGTTGCAGGCCGGCTAGGACATTGGGTTCGTCATCTACAAAGAGGATGCGTGCAGTCATGGGAGTCCTTCATGCTCAGCAAGACAGAGCTGGACTTCTCGCCATTCGTCCATCCGTCGAGCTAGTCCGAGCCGTTTCAAGTAGTCACTATCAGGCGGTGCCTCCACCAGTCCGGTCTGGGCTTCCCATTCCTGGGCGAGCAAAGTATCGGCAGCGTGGACCGCGGTCAGGGCACTGAAGAGTTCGTCGGCACAGGCGCTCGGTGTATGATGCCAGGCGACCGCCTCCACAATCGGCTCGGGAAATCCCCACAATCCTAGCACATAAGCGCCCACTTCGGCGTGAGTTGCTCCCAGTACACTTCGCTCAACCTCACAAAGTGGCTTACCTGTTTGCTTCGCCTGGTGCACAATTGCTTCGTAGGCCGCTGGCAAATTGGCAATGAGAACCAATCTGCCGACATCGTGCAATAAGCCTCCCAGGGTGGCGTGGGGAATGACACTTCCGTGGGCACCTGCTTCCAGAGTGATGGTTTGCGCCCACTTACTCACGCGCAGACTGTGTTGCCACAGGGCATCTGCGCTGAAAGGAGGCAGGCCGTTCGACTGAAACAAAGAAAATACACCACTCGCCAGTACCAGGAGGCGGATATTCTGGCATCCAAGTAAGGAGACTGCCTGCTTCACGCTACTTACCGGCATGCGTATGCCAAACAGGGCAGAGTTGGCGACCTGAATGATCTTAGCCGTCATACCAAGGTCCTGGCTAATAATCTCAGCAACCCGGACTAGGGACGGCTCTGGGGCGTCGAGTTCTCGTAGAACCTCCGCGTGGAGGGACGGAAGAGTGGGTATTGTTTGCAGTTGGGACAGCAATCGCTGCAAGTCCGCACTTTGCAGCAGGGCTCGCAGACTCAGGACACGTGCGATGGTGGCCTTGAGTACTTCAGGTTCGCACGGTTTGGTCAGGACGCGGTGGGCAAGCGAGACTGAGCGCAGAGCCGCCTCACAATCACACTGACCGGTCAGCACAATACGTACCACGTCAGGAAAACGTCGTTGCACTTCCGCCAGGAGATGTGCCCCGTCCATGCCCGGCATCCGCATGTCGGTGACCAAAACGTCAAATGCACACCGTCCCAGGCATGTCAGAGCTTCCGGTCCGTTCTGGACGAACGCCATATCCCACTGCGACGAAAGCGGGCGCAGCATTCGCCTCAGACCGTCCAGGATATTCTGCTCATCATCCACAAATAGAATTCGCAGTCTCAATGCCTTCTCCCGAGTCGAGCGTTTCATCTAGTGGCAGGAGAATATGAAAGGTCGTCCCCTTGCCGACTTCGCTCTCAAACGTGATCTGTCCGCCGTGCTTTTTGACCACGATGGCATGAGCGATTGCCAGCCCCTGGCCGCTTCCTTTGCCGACCGGCTTGGTGGTAAAAAAGGGCTCAAAAATGCGGGAGCGAATTTTTTCAGGGATACCGCAGCCATTGTCGCTGACAGATATCCGCACGTAGCCATTGGCGCGACTGGTGCTGATCTTGATGGTACCACGGTTGATTTCACCCGTGGCCACCCGCTCGGCAACAGCATGGGCGGCGTTTACGATCACATTGAGCAGCACCTGGTTGATTTCGCCCGGAAGGCATAGAACTGGGGGCAAGGAAGGATCCAATTCGGTCATTACATCGGCTACATACTTCCATTCGTTGCGGGCCACGGTGACGGTGCACTCAATGGAACGGTTAATGTCCACGGCGGTTTTCTCCTCTGTAGCGGGATGGGAAAATTCCTTCAAGGCCCGCACTATCCTGGCCACGTTGCTGACTCCCTGCAGAATTTGCTCAATGGCCTGAGGTATCTCTGCTCGCAGGTAGGGTAAATCAGCTTGCGCGAACAACGCTTCTGCCTGTTCCAGCATCTGCGGTGTGAGTGAATTCATCCTGAGCGCTGCGATCAGCCTTTCGTACTGAGCCAGAAGCTGGTCTAGGCTCGGAAAGGCGTCGCGCAGGAAGGTGGCGTTATCGCCAATGTACTGGATGGGCGTATTGATCTCGTGAGCCACACCGGCTGCCAGCTGGCCGATGGATTCCATCTTCTGGGCTTGGGCCAGCTGGGCTTCGAGTTGCCGTCGTTCGGACACGTCCTCTGCAACCACGAGAATGCCGGAGGAATTCATTTCCTGGCTGTTGAGCACGGCCAGCGATACTCTCAGCTGGCCAACTGTTCCATCCAGTCGGCGGTAACTTACGTTTTCAATTTCGACCGGCCGTTGCTGGCGATGGCAAGTTTCCAGGCCCTTGAATATCGCATCGTCGAGGAAGCCAATGCCAGCTGCACGAAGCGGCTGCCCCAGCACTTGTGCGGCTGGCCGGCCAAACGTGCGCTCCGCTACTTTGTTCCATTTCCGGATACACTGAGCGTTGTCCAGACCGATCAAAATGCAGGGCATTGCGTCAATAAGCTGTGCATTTTCCTGGTAAGCGGCGCGTAAGGCCTGTTCGTAGTGTCTGCGTTCTGTTACATCGCGCACGATGGCGCAGATAAGCATCCTCTTGGCTAGTGGGACAGAGTTCAGACTGATGGCTACCGGGAACTCGCTTCCATCCTTGCGCAGACCGTACAATGGTCGTTCACGTGAGTCCATCAGCTGAGGCGTGGGATTCCTCAAGTAGCGGGCAAAATGTTCGCGGTGACCCTGACGGAAACGCTCCGGGATGAGCGTTTCAACTTCTTTTCCGAGTAATTCCGCCCTAGGGTATCCGAACATCCGCTCGGCTTGCCGGTTGACCAGTACAATCCGCCTCTGTTCGTCCACGATAACGATACCGTCGCCGGCGCTCTCCAGGATGAGCCGGAGTTTTTGTTCACTCTCCATGGCTGCCTTGGCGGAGACAGTTCGCTGCCGATTCACCAGGACCAAACCTACTATACCCAGACCGCTCATCCCCAGGCAAACCAGTGCCGAGCGGTACAGGCTCGCCCGGTTCTGGGCTACTGCGCCATCGAAAGGCCGAATGATCTCCACCACTCCCCGAACATCGCCGACGCTCCAGTCACGTTTAGGGGAATCGGGATGGCTGTTGTGGCAGGATACGCACGCTGCTTGCATCCGTTCCGCCACTGCGTATCGCAAAGACGGCCGACCCTGGAATTCCTCAAAACGGTAGAAAGGCTGGTCAGGATTTTGGCGCAGCGCATGCAAGGCTTCCCACTCGAAAGCATCCCGTGGCCCACCGTCTTTCCGCCAGGGGAACGGATAATCACTGTACAATCGGATGTAAGCACCTGGGCGATGTTCGCTCAAGCGTTCCCCAGCCTTCAGCGCCAACGTCGCTGGCAACAAAGCGGAATAACCCGCGACCTGATGGCCTGGGCGATCATGGGGGCCCTGGTGCTGATTCGGGTCACCGAGGGATTCAGCGTGCACCTGCCGGAACGCCGTTATCAACAGCGCTAGTAGCTCCGCTCCTTGCGTAGGCAGTAACTCGTACTGGCGTTTTTCCAGGCGGTACAGTTGCCAGTAACTGAAAGCAGTGCCACATATCAGGAAAATAACCAAGACAGCAACAACTGCCTTATTCCACAATGAAAGCCCAGGCGACTTGAGAACATCCTGCTCTGTTTCCACCATGGCGTGGTGTCTCCCCGATCGCATCGAATCCTTCTCGTTAACAGGCACATCCCGCCCTTTCTTCCGATGCGCTGAGTATTTACGTCTGTTTCTGTGATGGATAATACGTCTAGCGATATGGAATTACCCTGACATCCTAAGCATAGGTCGAGTTTCATGCAGAAGCAAAAACCCCAAGTCAGCCCTGTGCAGACTCTGATGCGACGAGAGGAGCCGAGGCACTGGTCTTCTCCTGCAGAGGTGCAGTGTGGCTCTGCTCGTGGTAAAATGCCTCCGCCAGCGTGAACGGCAATAGAATCTGCGGTGGTCGGCTGAACCACGGTTGCCTGGGTGATGGGGCGGCCAGTCTCGTGGATTCTGGATGGCCTTTTTTGTCCATTGCTTCGTGCGATTTCGCGTAAACAAGCACCGATACGCTGAAAAAAAGACGTCTTGCTTCCATTCCCATTCCGGGCGATTCGACGCTGGCGATGAGACATGCAAGAAAACTTGGCCGGTTATCCCCTTTCGGTTGCCCCGTGCGATTCTCGGCGGAACCCACCCGGCGATTTGCAGGGGGGCCACGGCAGTGTTTTCTCTCAAGCGGTTGATGCATTCTCAAACGGGAGAGCGGGAGAAGTCTCGCACTTTTCTCGCCTTCCGTGCCGCCCTCGGTGACCCGCTTCGTATATTCCCAAACGGGAGAGCGTGAGGCCGGCGGCGGAAAATTGACTGTTCCAGAAGTCCTTGCACAGGCGAGTGTTATGGCGCAGACCGGGTTTGCGATTCGTCCAGGTATGCCGTTTGCTACTCACCAACTCGCCGCTACTATCGCCCACCTGAAAAAGGCGTGGGGTGGATTAGCCCTCGCGCGTCCGGCGAGAGCCGAATTTGCCCTCCACAGCTTACAAGACGGCAGGGAGCTGGTTTTGCTTGCTCTGGCCAGCAGCGGAATCACCAGACTCGAATAGGGTGCACGGAAAGCGACTGCTCGGCCGAGCAATGGCGAGCAAACGATTCGGTTAACTGCGATGCCAGCGAAAGCCAGACCGCCCCGGCGTCGCGGTAATGCTCCCTGCAATGGTCAGGTGGCCCCGACAACGCTTCTTCACCTGGAATCCGCAGGGATGGGGCGTAGATTGCCCTGGGTGTGAGAGACGATGGTCGGCCGAAATCACGCGATAGCCGAACCGTAGCGGTGGCCGGATGGGCAAGTCGTCCTCGCCGCCGAGAGGCGCGATAATCCGCGGACTCGCAACGAGGAAGCGTGATATTGCATCGGAAAATGTACGCGGCATCTTTGCACTCGCAAAAATCTGCGATTCGCAAGGGGAGGGCAAGCGAAGCGGAAACCAGCAGGCTTATCGCCAACCGCTCTCAGCAAACAGGCTGCGACCAGGAAAGCCAACTTCTTTCCGATTGCGGCCGGATTGCACCAGAGGAGGCTGACCATGTTTGAGCAAGCGGCAGCGTATTTCCGTCAGCTTCAGGACCGCATTTGCCAGGCGCTGGAGGAAGTGGATGGTCGAGCCCGCTTCCGCGAGGATTTGTGGGACCGACCAGGTGGTGGTGGAGGGCGTACCCGCGTTCTGGCAGATGGGGCTGTCTTTGAAAAAGCCGGTGTGAACTTCTCTCAGGTCTGGGGCGAGTTCAGTGAAGAATTCGCCCGCTCCATGCCTGGTGAAGGACGTGCATTTCAGGCAACGGGCATTTCCCTGGTCCTGCATCCGCTCAACCCGATGGTGCCGACTGTTCACGCCAACTTCCGTTTTTTGTGCAAAGGTGATACTGCCTGGTTCGGTGGTGGTGCCGACCTGACTCCCTATTATCCCTACCGCGAAGATGTGATTCACTTCCATCGCGTGTGGAAGACGGTGTGCGAGCGGCACGCTCCGCCGGTGGATTATCGTCGGTTCAAACAGTGGTGCGACGAATACTTCTACCTGCCGCATCGCCGGGAACATCGCGGCGTCGGGGGCATCTTTTTCGATTATTTGCAGGGCGATTTGGACAAACTTTTCGCCTTTGTCCGGGACTGCGGCGATCACTTTCTCGACGCCTATTTGCCGATTGTTCGCCGGCGAAAGGACGAACCTTACGGCGAACGTGAGCGATTCTTCCAGCAAGTGCGGCGGGGCAGATATGTGGAATTCAACCTGATGTACGACCGGGGTACGCAATTCGGTTTGAAAACGGGGGGACGGGTTGAGTCTATCCTGATGTCTTTGCCGCCTACAGTCCGCTACGTGTACGATTACCATCCCGAACCTGGCAGCCGCGAGGCTCAACTCACCGAATACTTTCTCATTCCCCGCAATTGGGCGGATGAACCGCTGTAAGCGCAGCCACGCTGCGTACGGTTGGCACGGCTGGCGTTAGCGCAACTTAAGCTGGCTGGCCGGAAGCCATAGCCTGCCGCGACTGGACGAAATTCATTATGCGGTCGAGCACGGCCTGGTTGGCGCGGATCACATGATATTCGCGGACAAATGCCCAGCCATTGGCCAGCAACGTCAACACCGACAAAACCGGATGCGTCAGGCCTATCCAGGAGTCGGGATCGGTGTGAATAGCGGCACCGCTACCGGCGGTAAAAATCACCACGAGCATGGCCAGCATCGCCGACGGATAAGCTTGCCGCTTCAACTGTCTGCTGGCGGCAATGCCTTCTTCCTGCGGTACGCCGTAAGCCTGGCTCACTTCCTTGACCCAGCGACCGGTGCCCAGCAAATAGGTAAAGACCAGACAGTGCACCAGCAAGACCAGGACGCTGGCAACAAGGGCAGCAACAATGTGCCAGCTCACAGGCAGGCTAAAACTGCCCCAGGCTTGCCGTTGCGGGATCGGCTCGACCAATTGGGTCATTCCCAGACCGAAGGCAACGAGCAGGGCACATGCGGTCAGCGTCGCCAGCACAGCAAAAATTCGCGTCACAGATCACCCCCCGTGGGCAGAATGTGGAAACTTGGCCACCATATCGGTTTTGCTCCTCTACGATAGTGTACCGCGGCCGGCAAATTTGTCCGCCTACTGAGCGTGACACCAGGGCCAGGTTTCCAGCGGCATCCCGACCAGGGCGAAATTTCCGAAGTCATCAGCGACCTGACAGGATACCTTTTATCGCCACGATTGTCGCTAAGACGAGCGATAGGTTACGTTTTCAGACAAAGCCCGACGCAAGCGCTCGACGGCCAGGGGAATGCCGTCGGCAGCGCGAAAAATTGCCGATGCCGCTGCCACAACGTTAGCCCCGGCTTGCACCACGAGCCGGGCCGTTTCTTCGTTGACGCCACCGTCGGCTTCCAGATCGCAAGGCAGACCGAGCCGATCTACTCGTTCTCGCAAGGTTCGCAACTTCGGCAACATTTGCGGCAAAAACGCCTGGCCACTGAAACCAGGATGCACGGTCATGACCACCACGATATCCACGTCCGGTAAGCGTTCGATAATGGATTCCGCTGGCGTTTCCGGATTCAACACCAGTCCCACCTTTTTGCCAAGCTGGCGAATGGCCGTATGTATCGCTGACCACGGAGTGTCAATCTCGGCGTGTACCATGAGGTAGTCGGCACCGGCTCGGGCGAATGCTTCCAGAAACCGCAGCGGTTCGCAAACCATCAGGTGAACTTCGATGGGCAGACGCGTAATTGGCCGCAACGATTCCAGCACCATCGGCCCCAGAGATAAGTTCGGTACGAAATGGCCATCCATGACGTCGAAATGCAGGCGGTCCACGCCGGCGTCTTCGGCTTCGCGTATTTGCTCGCCCAGCCGGGCAAAATCCGCCGCCAGAATGGATGCGGAAACCTGCACACGTCTAAGGGTCATGGTCGAACTCGCAATGGGCCGAGGGACTCATGCCGAAGCTGTGGAAGTCGCCGATTGTTCCCGATGTCCGCCAAATTGTTCCCGCAGAGCCGAAAGCAGTTTTTCGCCGTAGGAATTGCCCCGCCGTGACCGGAATCGCGCGAATAACGCCGTTGCCAGAGCTGGAATGGCAGTCCCCAGCTGCACCGCAGTCTGCACCGTCCATCGCCCTTCTCCGGAATCCGGCACCTGACCGGAGAATCGCTGCAACTGGGGATCCTTGTGCGTCGCCGTTGCCGCTAAATCCAGCAACCACGACCCGACTACGCTTCCGCGCCGCCACAATTCCAGAATGGCCGGGATATCGAAATGATAGCACCAGTCGCGTTGCGGTTGCGATTGAGCAGCAGCCTGGAGCAAATCCACTCCTTCTGCATAGGCTTCCATCAGGGCGTATTCGATACCGTTGTGCACCATTTTCACAAAATGCCCGGCACCGACAGGGCCGCAATGCAAATAGCCGAGCTCGCACGGTTGCGGTTCGCCGGTTCGCCCGGGCGTGCGCGGCGCTGCTTGCGAACCGGGAGCTAAGTCCCGCAGGATCGGTTCCAACCGAGCCACAGCCGATTTTTCTCCGCCTACCATCAGGCAATAGCCGCGCTCCAGACCCCAGACGCCGCCACTCACGCCAACATCCACATAATCAATCCCGAATCGCTGCAATTCGTGCCACCGCCGCAGATCGTCCTCGAAATACGTGTTGCCACCATCTACGATCATATCCCCAGCTTGCAGGAGCAACCGCAATTCGGCAATTGTGTCCTCTGTTACTTCTCCCGCTGGTAACATCAGCCAGACAATTCGCGGGCGAGCCAGGCGCTCCACCAAATCCCGCAAACTGGCGGCACCGCTCGCGCCTTCGTTTTGGAGTTGCTGCACCGCCGTGGGCTCGCGGTCATAGACGACCAGCCGATGACCGCGCCGCATCAGCCGTCGCGTCATGTTCGCGCCCATGCGTCCCAATCCGACCATACCCAGTTCCATACGCCACTCCGTATGCCAGTCAAATCGCCGTCCGCACTCCGCTACCGCCCATGTTTGCCAGCAGGCTAGCCATTGTCCGAATAATTTACCGCTCGGCTCAGCACGCGAATTCCCTGCTGTTCCAGGACCAGCACCTCGTCGGCCAGATCCAGAAACAATCCTACTTCGACCACGCCAGGAATGGCTCGCAGTCGCCGCAGCAACTCCGCTGGGTGCTCCAGCGGCCCGATCCGACAATCCAGCAGATACTGGCCATTATCGGTGACAACGGGGTAACCATTGGCATCGCAGCGTAATTCCGCCACTGTTGCCAGGACAGCTTCCACATGCCGTTTCGTCCAGTGCCAGCCGAAACGCATGACTTCCACAGGCAAACGTCCGCGCGTTCCCAGAACCGGAACCAGTTTTTCCGGCGTTACGACGTAGATCCGACGCTGAGCCACCGCGGCAAGAATCTTTTCGCGGGTCAATGCGCCACCGTAGCCCTTGATGAGATTCAAATGAGGGTCCACCTCATCGGCACCGTCGAGCAAGAGATGTAAATCATCGGCCGGGAGCATTTGCTCCACCGGTGCAGAATCCAGCCAGGTTACCGGCAGTCCGGCCGCGACGGCTTTCCGGGTGGTTACCTCGCTGGCCGAAACTACTACCAGTCCGGTGGTGCGGGAACAAAGCCGGGCGAGATACGGCAGCAACGCTTCCAGGGTGCGACCCGCACCGAGAGCGAGTCGGCTACATTCGGGCAACCATCTGCCGATATGCTCGACGGCTTGCTCAAGGGCTTTATGGTTATCGAGCGGAGAATTCAGCCCAGCCATGTTCCTTCGCCATTCTTGGTTCGGCAAGGGATACCAGAAACCTGGCGGCGTACTATGGGCGGGATCTAATCGTTCTTGATGACCGCCTCGGTCGGGAAATTGCCCAGGCCAGACAGGCCGCGTCAGTTCCATCCTACACAAGGGCGGCCGACAGATGAAGCAAAGGATACCGATCGCGGCGTCGAAAGTGCCTCGTTTCCTGATGAGCGGGAGAAAGACTTTTACGGCCGCAACGTGTCAGGTCTGCCGGAACCGCCGCAAGCAAGATTGGCACCCTAACACCTCCACCGACCGCAGCAACGTATAGCTTGCTCAGGAACTAACTATCCCAGAAATCGAGCCTCCCACCTCTATAAACCGCGGCGGTGCAGAGTGGCGCGCTTGGTGAGTTCAGCAGGAAGTACACTCTCTCCCTCGCCAGCCACGGCGTTCACGCTGCTACATTCGAGGCAGTCTCGGCAAAGCGCGAACAAGAACGGCAGCACATTCTCTCCAGCCGCGGTGTTCACGCTGGTATGGTTATGGATACGCTGGCTTGAACCCTCGTTTTTGTCAAAACGCGGAGACTGTGTCCGGGTTCACGCTGCTACGGTTATCTATGGAGACGCCTTCGAGACCAGGCGGCGCATCAACGATCGGCCCGTTCACGCTGCTACGGTTCAGCGGCCGATGGTTTGAACGGCACGGGGGGCAGACCGCGTTTGTCGCGGTGGTACACACGGAAGACGATGTCTCGCTCTGGATCACCTCCATCGTCCTTGCGGTCTGTCCCAACAGAATAGATGACGATACCGTCAGCGGTGGTCTTGAACTGAAACGGCCCCCCTGCGAAGGAGTCGTGCGGGATAGATGGCAGATAACGCGGTACCAGTTCGTTCCAATCGTGGGGCAAACGACCGTGCTCAACGCGAAATTCCTCCGCTGCCAGTCCCGCCTTTGCCGCTTCTAATAAAATCTTGCTTCTTCTTAGTGCGTCGTTATAAAGTGAAATGCCAGCAATGCTATCAGCATTGCCAGTAAACCACCACTTTTGCAAGGCCTGCAATCTTCGTTCACATATTGATTTCCATTCGCGCGATACTTCATCATCCGATTTGTTAGCGGCTTTTTCCAGGCGGTTACAATCGCTTATTGCTTCGGCATGAAGCTGATGCTGGTGGGCCCATAAAACGATTGGGCCGAACCGTCTCATAAGCACACCCTTAGGCTTATCCCAGAGATAGTGCTGCAGCAATTCACCCCAGTTAGACGGCAGCCATGAAGAACCACCTCCCCAGTCGTCAGCTTTAGTCAAGCTGAGCTCGCCACGTCGAATCTGCTCAAATCTTTCATGCGCTAGTGCTCGTTCGGCGCGAATAGCCCAGAAAATCCGTTGCCGCGCAATCTCTTGCTGCCTCTCGAGCAACTGACGCACTATTTGCCGGTTTTCCTGCGAGAACTCAGTTAGCAGAAGATGTCGCTCTAATCGCCTAATGGCCCAGTTTTGAGAACCTGAGCCGATGGACTGATAGTATTCCGACGGGATGTCGTCCAGGGCCGTCACAACTTTCCACGCCGCCAACACGGCTATTTCTGCCTCACGATAACGCTCCTGATTCAAATAATGCTCATGCATTATCGCTAGTGCAGAGCGATTACGCCACAACACGGATTCTATAGAAATAGGGTAAGGGAGCGTCGGACTTCCTCCCAAGTATGGCCAAGGAGCCTGCGCGCGCCGGCGACGATTCACTTGCTCGATAAGGAGCGGCAAAGTTCGATCGTGAGCAACCCAGTCCTCTAACTCCTTCGACAATTCGGCAGGCAAATAACGGTTCGGATTTGATGCCAGATATTGATTCCAGCGATTCCAGAACCGCTGTTTCCTCTCGAGTGTTTCGGTGTAGGGATTCGCTCGGTACCGTTCGGCGATTTGTTCGATGAGGGGCCAGGCGTTTTCTTCGGGCGGTACTTGTTCGCGCTGGCGGATCAAATCCTCCCAACGCCAGTGCGGAT
>VAPR01000043.1_pt1 | contig 80967 bp, 96 predicted proteins | sample 3380701 | NCBI WGS metagenome assembly VAPR01 (sample SAMN11536904, study PRJNA540576) | hot springs metagenome | isolation source: hot spring wet sediment | place: Spain: Lobios | collected 2014-01
GAGGTCTTGCATGTAGCAAGGAGTGGAAGGATGATAATAAAGAGCAGTATTAGTGATGTGGCAGTGTTGAGTAGGGGTACCATACTTGTGGATGCAAAGGGCAGGAGCGTTGCAAAACTCATTGAACTTATAGGACCTGTGCAATCTCCATACATATCTGCTATGCCATTGACTGATAGGGTTAAGAAGTATGTTGGTGCAACTTTGTATGTAGAGAGGACAGGCAAGAAGGTAAGAAGGCAAGAGAATGATGATGGTAAGAGCAAAAGTAAGAGCAAGAGGGTAGAGAGAAAAAGTGGAAGAAGAGAAATGATGGGAGAGAAAAGGGAGGAAGAAAAAGATGAGGAGGAGGGTAAGGGGAGGGGGAAGGAAGAAGAATGATATGCATGCTAAGCATTACTACATATCACAACATAAGATTAGTTGGTGATGTGTTATGGTAGTAGTAAGCCAAAGGTCATGCCCAGAGTGTGGTTCCTCAATTATAGAGGATCAGAGTAGTGGGGAGTACTTCTGCTCATCTTGTGGTTATGTTGCTATGGAGCATATACCAACTCTGCTGCCAGAGAGTATAGCAAGGGAGCCAGAGGAGAGGCTTAAGAGCTCAAGGAGTGGTGGGCATACAAGTTATGCATATCATGATCTAGGCATATCTACAGAGATATCATATGCGAATAAGGACTTCACAGGTAAGAGTATATGCTCTGGCATGGTAGAGCAGATAGCAAGTATAAGGAGATGGCATAATAGGTTAAGAGCATGCTCTAGCAGGGATAGAAGGCTACGTAACGTTCTTATCAAGATAAACGAGATATGCTCAATACTATCATTACCAAGTATAGTATGTGAGACATCATCACTCCTGTATAGGAACTTTGAGAACAAGAGTGGGGCAAAGGGTAGATCTGTAGCATGCATGGCTGCTGCTAGTGTATATCTAGCATGCAAGAGATGCTCTATAGTGAGATCTATGGATGAGATTGTTGAGGCAGCAAACTGCGTGCAGAGCAAGAAGTTGGTGTACAGATACTACAGAATGCTCGCAATAGAGCAGGGTAGTGATAGCATTGGCATTGATGCTCAGACACAAGCAGATAAGAAGCATGAGCAGCATGTACAGTTGACACTAGACAGGTACATATCAAAGCTCTCAAACCTATCAAGGGTAGATACAAGGGTTGAGAAGCTTGCAATAGATATAGCAAGGAAGGTTGAGGATGAGGATCATAATGCTATGATAGATGGCAAGGCTCCAAACGGGCTTGCTGCAGCATACATATACATAGCAGCGATGCTTCTAGGCATAAAGATTCTCCAGTATGACATCTCAACTGTATCAAAGGTGACTGAGGTTACGATAAGGAATAGATGCAGGGAGATACTCAACAACTACAGGATAAGGTTACTGCTTAAATCAGCACAATAGCATATCATTTATACAATTATTTTATTTAATCAATTCTAGCATACAATTAATTGATAAGCAGGATCGAGGGATAAGAATGGTTAGAGTCTCAATATTTATATAAGATCGCTCTAATAACGGTGTTATGAGGTTGGAGATAGTTGATCTTCACGTTAGCATAGACTCAAGGGAGATAATCAGGGGTTTGAACCTTGCTGTTGAGAGTGGAGAGGTGCATGCAATAATGGGTCCAAATGGCTCTGGCAAGAGCACTCTAGCATACACACTGCTTGGACATCCTAGGTATACAGTAAGCAGAGGAGATATAAGGCTTGATGGTGAGAGTATCCTTGACCTATCAACAGATGAGAGGGCAAGGAAGGGTCTCTTCTTAGGCTTCCAGTACCCAGTTGAGATCTCTGGCGTTAGTTTCAGCAACTTCCTAAGGAATGCATACAACATAATGAACAAGTCGTATCAGGACAAGAGCAGGGAGGTGTTCTTAACAGTTAGGGAGTTCCATGATTACATGAAGAGGCAGATAGATGTTGTTGGGCTTGATGGTTCATTCCTTGCAAGGTATCTTAACGAGGGCTTCTCTGGGGGTGAAAAGAAGAGGTCTGAAGTACTCCAGATGTTAGTACTTAAGCCTAGATTTGCTATACTTGATGAGCCTGATTCTGGTCTAGATATAGATGCTGTTAAAGCAGTTGCAAATGCTATAAACAACTTCATAAGCAAGGATACCTCCGTTATGGTTATAACGCATTATGCTAGGATACTGAGGTATCTTAAGAAGTTGGATTACGTTCATGTTATGGCTAATGGTAGAGTTGTTAGATCTGGAGGGAAGGAACTTGCTGAGATGCTTGAAGAGAAGGGCTATGGCTGGATAGAGAAGGAGGTAAAGGATGATTAACAGGTGATGTAGTTGGTAAGATCTACTAATAATATTAATAAAAAGAGTTCATAATGCTTTCTTATAGATGTTCTAATTAGGATATATCTATAGCAGCCGTATTTGTAGTAATAACCAGTATAAGTATCGTTTATGCATGCTAGCAGTGGTTATAGATGGTTCTACCATACACTTATGCATGTTATGACTCTTACAGCCTTTGCAAGGATAGATGGAGTGTTGGAAGGTACTCCTTTTGCAAGTGAGATAGATCAAACAAGGAATAGTTGGAATGATCTACCATCCATATTTGAGATAAGGAGGAGTACAGGTTGTAATAATTGATAGGTGTAGCGAGTTTTAATGCTGTATTCTTGGCAAGAACATTTCTATACAAGGAGGTTACTTGTAGATGTTGATACAGAGATAGATAGTTACTATATTGCTCTAGCAGTGGTAGATGTACTGTATCACCTTACACGTCTGAATGTTATGGAACATGAATTTGGGCATTGGGTTATGTTTAATGATATATCAGGGAATCCTAATAGCGTAATGTATGGGAGTTATAATTGTCAGAGATGGGATAGCAAGTCATATAATAGTAAAGTAGTATATATGGGTGAGAGCAGAATATGGGCACAAGAACAAATATAATAGTAGCAGGAGTGGCTATAAGTGTAGCAGCATATCTTATACTGAGTTTCTTCACAAGCACAGGTATATTCGAGAAGAAAATGGGCGTTTATCATGCAGAGATAGATATGAGTATAGAGGAGATATCCAGATGGGCTGATATAATAGTTATAGGCAGGGTTGGTGATAGAGTAGGAGTTCAGAGTCATGATGATGGGAAGATATACAAGGTCGTTGGTGAATTGACCCTTGATATAGAGCAGGAGTTGACAGGCAACTACAATGATAAGGTTATAGTCTTAAAGACAGTTGGTGATGGTGAGAAGGTTATAAACATGAATGTAAGCCTAAAGAAGGGTGAGAGAGTACTACTCTTCCTCAACTATATAACAACTGATCAGCAATGGAAGGGAGAAGAAGGTTATCTTGTATGCTGTACACAGCAGAAGTTCTCTATAGATGAGAATAACATAGCATACAATCCAAAGTATGGAAGTTACAAGTTGGATGAGTTGATAGAGATGATAAAGAGGGCAAGGTCAGCTTAACTACCCATCTTATTATATTGATGATGCTAACTTTATATTGAGCAAACGATATAAGCCAACTAACTATCTATACGTACTACAGTAAAGTAAATATGCCTATATCCTCTAGTAGCATATAATGAGTAATGTACATAGCAGTATCCAAAGCGATGCTCAAGGTTTAGAGTCTAGCCATACATTCTTCAACTTCTCATTCTTCAAGGTTGATCAGAAGTGGAGATGGCTTAACGATCTTACAAAGCAAGAGTCAGCAAAGGAGTTCATCTCCATACTAGAGTCAGCATCTTCAGATCTGAAGTATAGATCATACTCCCTAGTTGGTTTAAGGGAGGATGCTGATTTTATGCTATGGTTTGCATCAGATGCACTAGAGAAGGTTCAGAGCGTAGTAGCAAGGCTGTATAGAACAGTTCTAGGCAAGTACATAACCCCAACATACGTTTACATCTCAGTACTCAAGCCATCAACCTACACTGGCAAGGCAGAGTCCTCATTCCTAAAGGGTGAGAAGCCATTCAAGTACGTTATAGTATACCCATTCATAAAGAGTAGAGAGTGGTATCTATTACCATTTGAGGAGAGGAGGAGGATGATGGAGGAGCATGCAATGGTTGGTAGAAAGTTCCCCATGGTAAGGCTGAACACATCCTACTCCTTTGGGCTTGATGATCAGGACTTTATGCTTGCGTTTGAGACAGATGATATATATGCATTCCATGAACTCGTGATGCAGTTGAGGGAGACACAGGTAAGCAGGTACGTTGTTAAGGATACCCCTATGCTGGTAAGTATATATAAACCAATAGAGGAGGTGATAAGAGACCTTGGCTAATACTGCTCACACTACAGATAGCAAGATACTGGGTTGGCATGCACTCAAGGAGTGGGCTATAGTTGTTAGAGCAGTTGAACAAGGTAAGCACTTCATCCTATTCAGGAAGGGAGGGATATTGGAGGATGGGTTCTCAGTAGCAAGTAATGAGTTCCTGCTATTCCCAACGTTTGAGCATCAGAGCAGGCAGTATATAAAGGATGAGTACAGGCTTGATTATGATATGCTGGAGGTTCATGCACCAGTCGATAAGGTTGTTATAAGATCAGCAGCAAGGGTAGCATCATACTATGAGAGTAGTGACAAGTCTAGATTGCTTAAACTTAATAGATACCATATATACAACGATCTCTTCCTAGACTATAGGATGCAGTGGAACAGGGATAAGCCTGTTAGCGTTATGCTTGTTAGAGCATATAGGCTTGAGGAGCCAATAGTGGTTGATATGAAGGGAGATTACTATGGGTGTAGATCATGGATAAGGCTTGACCAGGATGATCTAAAGGGTGTTAGGATAGGCAAGCCTGTTGTTGATGATATCATCTTTGATAGGATAAAGAGGGAGGTTGATGGGGTGATGGCAGGATGAGGTATAGAAGGCTTGGGAAGAGCAACATACTAGTCTCTGAGATAGGCTTTGGTGCATGGACTATAGCATTGGATTGGTGGGGCAAGCAGATGGATGATGATTATGCTATAAGGATGCTCAAGCGTGCATATGATCTTGGCATAAACTTCTTTGATACAGCAGATATATATGGGAAGGGGAGGAGTGAGAGGCTTATAGCAAGGGCATTCAAGGATATGGCAATGGATGAGGTTATCATATCAACAAAGTTTGGCTATGATATATACTCTAGTATAGAGCAGATAGGGCATGGTGAGTTGCCACAGAGGTTCGATGCTAAATATGTTAAATTTGCTTTAGAGAAGAGTTTAGAGCGGTTGGAGAGGAGTTACGTTGATGTCTACAACCTCCATAACCCAAAGATGTATGCCATAATGCATGATCCACTCTTCCTAGCATTGGAGCAGTTGAGAGCAGAGGGAAGGATAAGACACTATGGTGTTGCTTTAGGTCCAGCAATAGGATGGAAGGATGAAGGTATATATGCTATGGAGAGGAGGAATGTTACCGCTCTACAGACAGTATATAACATACTGGAGCAGGAGCCAGCAAGGCAGTTCTTCCCATATGCTAGAGCAAACGATGTTGGTATACTGGTTAGGGTACCAGATGCCTCTGGAGTGCTTACAGGCAAACTAACGGTTAATACACAGTTGGATAAGAACGATCATAGAGCATTCAGGAAGAGGGCATGGATAGAGGAGGCTAGCAAGAGGCTTGATATGCTAAAGCCTATAGCAGAGGCTAGGGGATGGAGCATAAGAGAACTCGCTATAAAGTTCATCCTCTCAGAGCAGTGTGTATCATCAGTGCTACCAACAGTAACCAGCATAGAGGAGTTAGAGGCATATGCAACAATCTCAGATGGTAAGTATCTGAATAGTGATGAGTTGAATGTAATAAATGAGATGTATGATAAGGACTTTGTACTACTGCAGAGCATCCAATAAATAAATAAATAAAATAATAGCCAAACTAGTAAATTCTAATTAAGAATCCTCTATGAAGTATCTAACCCTCTCCTTCTTGAACTCTCTGGTTGAGAAGAGTATCCTGTAATCGCTTATGCCAACGCGTGCTGCAAACTCCATTGCTATACCCTCACATACCTCTCTACTCCTTGCATGTACCATGCTGTAGAGGTTGTATGGCCAGTCTGGATAAGTTGGTCTTCTATAGCAGTGTGTAACTTGAGGGAATGATGCAAGGAGTGTACCAACCTCATCTATCCTTGCCTCTGGCACTATCCATACAATCATCCCATTTGCTATAAACCCAGCATTCCTATGCCTAAGTATCGCTGCAAATCTACGCATAACACCTATACTCTCATAGTACTTTGCTCTAGCAAGATAATCCTCAACACTTATGCCAAGCCTCCTTGCAGGTTCACTGAACGGTTCACTCACCACCTCTATATCCTTCTGCAACTCTCTTATGAACATCTTATCCACCTCATCCGGCTCAAAGTTAACATTTGTTGCTATTGCTGTGGATCTTGTACCTGTATCAGCATTATTCTCTAGAGGCTTGATATCTGTTGCATCATCATCACTCATATCAAGCCTTACACCTATCTTGTACAACTTGATGGTAGGGAGTATCATGTACCTCCTCACCCCTTCAAGTGCAGCAAACCTCTCAACCTCACGCTTAACGTTGCCATATGGAGGTACTGCTATCGTGAACCACAGATTGTAGTTTGGATCATCCCTCTCGTAGTTATGGCTGACACCAGGATGTCTATTCACTGCTTCTGCTACATGCTCTATCCTTGACTGCTCTACACTCATCGCTACTAGAGCACTCTTGTACTTCAACCTCCTAGTATCGAATATAGCATCTATCTCCCTTATGATCTGCTCATCCTTGAGCCTCCTTATCCTTGCAATGACCTCCTCCTCACTTATACCAAGTCTCTCACCTATAGCAAGGAACGGTCTTGCAACTAGAGGGAACTCCCATTGTATGATGTTAAGTATCTCCCTATCTACTGCATCTAGTTGTTGTACTTGCATACACCTCTTCATATCAAAGTGGTTAATATTGGTAACTGTATGTAACAACCTTGTTTGCATATTAACTGTATGTAACCAACCTTGTTAGCATATTATAATATAGGCATATAATACATATGGGATGTTAGGCATGTATACCTCAACCTATAAATAAGATGTTAGCCTATGCTAGATGATCAACTTGATAGTTGACCTCAACATACAGGGCAAGAGTGTTCTGGTTATAGGTGCTGGTGTTGAGGGTACTAGAAAGGTTAAGGCACTTCTAGGGCAGGGATGCAAGAGCATAACTGTAGTAAGCAATAGGTTCAACAGATCCCTGCTGAATCTTGCTAGAGATGGTAGTATAAAGTTGGTGAAGAGGAGCATCAAGGATCCATCCATACTTGATGAGTTTGAGAAACCATTCTTGGTTATGGCAGCAACCAACGATAAAGCATTGAATAGAGGTATAGTGGAGAGGGCAAAGTCCATGGGTATACTTGCATATGCTGCAGATGACCCAGCAATAAGCGATTTCATCCATCCTGCTGTTATCAACATCCATGATACACTCTTCATCGCAATATCAACTAGAGGGAGTAGCCCAGCTATGGCTAGAATGCTAAGGATAAAGGCTGAGAGGGTACTCAAGAGGCTTATAAGAGAGGAGGATATAGAGATGATAAGACTTGCAGATTATGCAAGGAGCATTGCTATGAAGCATATAAGCGATATCCATGCTAGAAAGGATTACATATACTCAGTAATAAGGGATAGAGAGATAGTAGATATGCTCAAGGGTAAGAGGCTGGAGGAGGCTAGAGCAAGAGCATTAGCCCTTCTTAGCAGTTATGGAGGTAGCGTTAGATGATGAACATCCTAAACGCTAGGGTAACATACAGGCAAATACCTATACACATGCTTGAGCGCTTCACATTCAAGGATACATCATCCATATACAGGATGAAGGATAAGCATGGGTTCGATGAACTGCTCATCCTCCAGACATGCAACAGGGTAGAGGTGTATGCAGCAAGCAGTAAGGTTGATGATCCATCATCCTTGCTAGATATCTGGCATGAGTATCTTAACCTTGATAGAGAAGTGCTGGAGAAGAGTGTTGAGTTGAGCAAAGGCAAGGATGCTATACTTCATCTCTTCAGGCTTGCATCTGGTCTTGACTCACTCGTAGTTGGAGAGGATCAGATACTTGGACAGGTGAAGCGTGCACTAGAGAATGCTAGGAAGAGTAATGGGGTTGACTCATACCTTAGCATGCTATTTGAGAAGGCAGTTAGGGTTGGTAGCAAGGTTAGGGCAAGCACAAACATAAACAAGGGCAGTATCTCCTATGGCTCTATAGCAGTTAAACTTGCAGAGGAGCATCTCCATGGGCTTTATGGTAGGAGGATAATGCTAATAGGCTCTGGTGAGGCAGCAAGCATGGTAGCAAAGCCCCTCTTGAATAAGGGTATTGAGTTCATAGTTACCAGTAGAACCATGGAGAGGGCAAGGGCATTCTCTGAGAGGGTTGGAGGCAAGCCTATGGAGTTTGATCATGCTATGAGTGAGTTGGATAAAGTAGATGCACTATTCATTGCTACTACAGCACCGTACTGGCTTATAACATATGAGAAGATGGTAGAGGTTATGGAGGGGAAGAGGAAGAGGGGTATGAACAATATGGATGGAGGGGTTGAGCATGCACCATCTGCATATTCCCTTCTCCTACTAGACCTCTCAAACCCAAGCACAGTAGAGCCTAGGGTAGATAGCATAGATGGTATAAAGGTGATAAGGTTTGATGAGATATCGAGCATGGTTGAGAGGAATATAGGTGCAAGGATGAAGGAGGTTAGTGAGGCTGAGCGTATAGTTAGGGAAGAGGTTAATGCTATGGAGGCTAGGTTGAGGAGGTTTGAGGTAGAACCAATAATAGACTCACTCTTCAGGAGTGTTGATAGGATAAGGCAGAGAGAGTTGGAGAAGGCATTGAGTATGCTCAACCTTGATGAGTATAGTAAGCAAGTAGTTGAGCAGATGAGTTATGCAATAGTTGAGAGCATCCTATCCATACCTATGGATGAGTTGAGGAAGGCATCAGAGAATGGGGATGTTGAGTTTATAAGAACTGCAAGTAGGTTATTCAAGTATGGGCATGGTTTGGAGGAGCAGTATAACCATACAAGGTGAATAGTATTGAAGGGTTCAAACTTTACAGAGGGGCAGAGATCTCAACAGCAACCTTACCCACAACCTTCCAAATCAAGCATCTCAAGCATGACTTCAAGCATAGCATTCCCATCTAGTAGGTTGAGGAGGTTGAGGAGGAGTAGTGTGATAAGGAGCATGCTTATGGAGAGCAGGATAAACCTAGATAGCCTTGTATACCCTGTATTCGTGCAAGAGGGTATAGAGGATAAGGAGCCTATCCAATCAATGCCAGGATTAAGCAGGCTCCCATTATCCATGCTCAACCATGAAGTGAGACACCTCATCGAGTTAGGGGTAAGAGCAGTACTACTATTTGGCATCCCAAGAATCAAGGATGAGCATGCATCATCTGCATATGCTGAGGATGGGATAGTACAGAGGGCAGTATCATCATTAAGGAGGGAGTTCAGTAGTGATGAACTTACAATAATCACAGATGTATGCACATGCCAGTACACAACACATGGGCACTGTGGTCTTATAAATGGAAATAGAGTAGATAACGATAGTACCCTTGATGTTCTTGCAAGGATAGCAGTCAGCCATGCCTATGCTGGTGCAGATATAGTTGCTCCATCAGCCATGATGGATGGTCAGGTTAGAGCAATAAGGGATGCACTTGACGATAATGGATTCAAGGATGTCCTCATAATGTCATATTCAGCAAAGTACTCCTCCTCCCTCTATGCACCATTTAGAAGTGCAGCAGATTCAGCACCAAGGTTTGGGGATCGTAAGAGTTACCAACTCTACTATGCAAATACTAGGGAAGCAATGAGGGAGATTGAGCAGGATATACTTGAGGGTGTTGATATAATAATGGTTAAGCCAGCGATAGGATATCTGGATATAATAAGGCTTGCTAGAGATACGTTCAAGCATCCATTGGCAGCGTATAGCGTCTCTGGAGAGTATGCATTGGTGAAGGCAGCAGCCATGCAAGGGTTGATAGATGAGGATGCTGTTATTATGGAGTTGCTAACATGCATAAGACGTGCTGGTGCAGATATTATAATAACATACTTTGCAAAGAGAGCAGCAGAGATAATGAATGGTAAAGTGAATAGATAGTAGAGATAGCATCATCATTCTATGCTATGATAAGATTATAAATTTTATTAATGGTTATCTCATGAGGGCTATCATGAGTAGAGGTAGAGGGATGGATAAGAGCATCAAACTATTCGAGAGAGCATCCAAGCATATGGTTAAAGGTGTTAATAGCCCAATAAGGTACTTTGAACCATATCCTTTCTTTGTTAAACGTGCTAGAGGATGCAGGGTTTATGATGTTGATGGCAACTCCTATATAGACTACTGCATGGGCTATGGTGCATTACTGCTTGGGCATGCATTCAAGGATGTGATAGATGATGTTAGGGCACAACTCTCAAAGGGTTCCCTATACTGTATGCCAACTGAGCATGAGGTTGAGCTTACTGAACTACTCAACAGATGCATACCATGTGCAGAGACCATAAGGCTTGTCAATACAGGTATGGAGGCTACGTACCATGCTATAAGGATAGCAAGGGCATATACAAAGAGGAGGAAGATAATCAAGTTCGATGGCTGCTATCATGGCTCCCATGACTATACACTTGTTAAATCATATGCAAGTGTGGATGAGATGCTCTCTTCTGCTATGCTTGAGGGTGTTGCAAGCAACACAATCATCCTACCATACAATGATATAGATGCCATCAAGGATGCTATGCAGAAGATAGGGGATGATGTTGCTGCCATAATAGTAGAGCCAGTTATGGCCAATGCTGGATTAATACCTCCATCCAATGGATTCCTTGAGACCCTCAGCAGTGTCTGCAGGGAGCATGGTTCACTACTTATATTTGATGAGGTTGTTACAGGGTTCAGGTTAGCCTTGGGAGGGGCTCAGGAGTACTATAACATCAAGCCAGATATAGCAACATTTGCAAAGGCAATGGCAAATGGATTTGCAATAGCATGTATTGCAGGGAGAAGGGATGTTATGAGTATGCTTGCACCAGAGGGTAGGCTCTACCAAGGGAGCACATTTGCTGGCAACCCTGTATGTGTTACAGCAGCAATAGCAACTATAAGGTATCTGATGAGGCATAGATCAATATACAGGTTGATGGAGAAGAGATGCAATGAACTTGTAAGTATGATGAGTGATATGGTTAGGGATAATGGGATTGAGGCAAGGATCAACTCAATAGCATCAATGCTTCAGATATTCTTTACAAGCAATGAGGTTAGAGATTATGCTACTGCTAAACTATCAAACACAACGCTATTCAAATCCTACTTTAAGGAACTCCTGAAGCAAGGGGTATTCATACCACCATCACAGTTCGAGGTATGCTTCCTCTCACTTGCACATGATGATACCATCATAAGGAGTACAGGGGAGAAGATAGGTAGAGTATTGAGTATATTAGCAAGGGAGTTGAGCAAAAGGGTTGAGGTTACTAGTAGGGAGTAGAGGGAGCAGACTCTCATTGGTGCAGACTGAGCATGTTATATCACTCCTTAAGCATGTAGATAGCAGTATAGAGTTTGAGATAGTTACTATAAAGACCAAAGGCGATATGGATGCTAGACCACTCTACACTATAGATGGTAAGGGTGTATTTGAGAAGGAGGTTGATCAGGCAGTGCTCTCTGGCAGTGTGCATCTTGCTGTCCATAGCATGAAGGATGTACCATCAGATCTGCATGAGGATCTTGTGATAGCAGCAGTACCAAAGAGGGATAGTCCATATGATATGCTGATAAGCAAGGGTCAAGGCTATAGCCTTACAAGCCTCCCAAGCAAGAGTGTTATAGGCACCAGTAGTCTAAGAAGGCTTGTACAGCTCAAGAGGGTTAGAGGTGATCTTGTAGTGAAGCCAATAAGGGGTAATGTGGATACAAGGATAGGGAAGATGCTTAATGGGGAGTATGATGCAGTAGTGCTTGCAGAGGCTGGACTATCAAGGCTAGGGCTAGGATCAGGGTCAGGGCTAAGGCCTTACTTCGTTGAGAGGCTTAGCAAGGATATAATGATGCCAGCCCCAGGACAGGGTGCACTTGCAGTAGTTGTAAGGAAGGATAGCAATGATCTTATCAGGTTGTTGAAGGGTATAGAGGATATAGCATCTAGAGCAGAGATAGAGGCTGAGAGGGTATTGTTAAGGGAGATGAATGCTGGGTGTAGGATGCCTCTAGGCGCACTTGCAAGAGCATATCCATCAGGCCTTCTAACATTAGAGGCATGTATAATCTCTGCAGATGGTAGAGATGTTGTAAGGGCATCTGCATCATCAAGCATTGCTGATGCAGAGGGATTAGGAGCAATGGTTGCAAGATCCCTGTTAGAGCAAGGAGCAAGGAGAATATCTGAGGAGTGGAGATCAACTGTTGAGCATAGCAATGCTAGCATCTAGTAATAGTGGTCATGGGAGAAGGTTAGGAGGAGGAAGAAGAAGGGGGAGGAGGGGCTATGGGTAGCAATGGTAAGAGTGATGGTAACTACGATAGCAATAGCCATAACAATAGTAGTAATAGTAGCAATAACGATGGTAATGGCAATGGTAATGGTAATGGCAAGGTATACATAGTTGGCGCTGGTCCAGGGGATCCAGGATTATTAACCATCAAAGCCTTGAAGGTTATAGAGCAGGCAGATGTGGTGCTTTATGATAGGCTTGTTAGTGATGGAGTACTTGGATTTATACCTGAGCATGTTGAGAAGGTTTACGTTGGCAGAGAGGTTGGGGATGATACCACCCATCAAGATACCACCAATATGCTCATGCTCAAGTATGCTAGAGAAGGTAAGAAGGTTGTTAGGCTTAAGGGAGGAGATCCATTCATATTTGGAAGGGGAGGGGAGGAGGCAGAGTTTCTAGTAGAGCATGGTATAGAGTTTGAGATAGTGCCAGGTATAACATCTGCAATAGCTGCACCAGCATATGCAGGTATACCCCTAACCCATAGAGCATATTCATCCTCTCTAGCAATAATCACTGGGCATGAGGCTACCAAGGATAAGCATGGTATTGATATAGCAGGTATAGCAAAGGTAGTAGATACTCTTGTAGTGCTTATGGGTATATCAAACCTCAAGGATATTGTAGATACTCTATTGAGCAATGGTATTGCTGAGGATACACCAATTGCTATAGTAGAGTATGGTACTGTTAAAGATAAGCAGAGGGTTACCATATCAACGCTCAAGAACATAGTTGAGTATGCAAGGGATGTTAGACCCCCTGCTGTAATAGTTATAGGTAGAACTGTGGATCTTGCAGAGAAGTTAAGATGGTACAAGGGATGCAAGTATAGATCGTTCAGGTGATTTATGCAATGCAGAAGATCATACTACTCACAAGGGATAGGATAGAGGTGAGAGAGGGTGAAGAGAGTAATGCTAGCAGTAGCAATAAGATTAAGAGCATAATTGCAGAGTTGGAGGGGAAGGGGTTCAATCTCATGCTTCATAAGACCATAGATGTTGTAAGGGATGAGGAGAAGGTCATCAATGCATTGAAGAGGTTCATATCATCAGAGTATGACTTTATAGTATTCATGAGTGTTAGTGCTGTTAGGTTCATCATTGATGCTATACATGCTAGTGGTCTTGAGCCTAGCATACTTAATGATAGATGTTATGTTATTGCAGTAGGTCCAAGCACTAGGGATGAGTTGGTTAAGAGTGGTGTAAGGGTAGACCTCATCCCTCCAAGATACTCATCCTATGGTCTCATAGAACTCTTCAGATCTATCAAGGATGATCCTAGGCATGGTGGTAAGGTTAGGGTATTCATACCAAGGAGTAGAGAGGCAAGCACCCTCCTTGCTGATGCTTTAACCTCTCTTGGCTTCAGGGTTGATGAGGAGCATATATACAGGGTAGTGCCAAGCAGGCATGATGGATGGAAGAAGGTTGCAGAGTACATTGCAAATGGAAGTTTACATCATATAATCTTCACTAGCTCATCATCTGTTAATGCATTCTTCACCATCATTAACGAGTATAGCAAGGACGATGCTGTAGATGCTATCTTGAAGAATGGTACTCGCATAGTTGCCATAGGACCATTAACAGCAGATACACTTAGAGCATATGGTCTTAATCCTTATGTTGCTGATGAGCATACGGTACAGGGTACACTTGAATTATTACTGAAGATTGTAGAAGATGTTGAAGATAATCCATAATACAAGTGTTTATTGAGCAATATGGAGCAGTAGAATGTTTAAATATGTATAACAGAGTTATAATGGTATGGCAAGCCAGGATGTTATAAGGGATTACAGCAAGTACGACTTTAAGGACCCTGTTGATATGTATGTTTACATAAGCAGGAAGGGTCTATCAAGGGAGACCATAGAGGAGATAAGCAGGATAAAGAATGAGCCTGAGTGGATGCTCAAGTTTAGGCTCAATGCATATGAGATGTTCCTGAAGATGCCCATGCCAAGATGGGGAGGAGATCTCAGCAAGGTTGACTTTGATAACATCTACTACTATGCAAAGCCAACCGACAGGAAGGGTAGGAGTTGGGATGACGTGCCAGAGAATATAAGGAAGACTTTTGAGCGCCTAGGCATACCAGAGGCTGAGCGAAAGTTCCTTGCTGGGGTTGGTGCACAGTACGAGTCAGAGACAGTATACCATAAGTTGAGGGAGGATCTTGAGAAGAAGGGCGTCATCTTCTGTGACACAGATACAGCACTGAAGGAGCATGAGGATATATTCAGGAAGCACTTTGCAAAGGTTGTACCTCCAAACGATAACAAGTTTGCTGCACTTAACAGTGCTGTATGGAGCGGGGGCTCATTCGTATACATACCTGAGGGTGTAGAGGTTGATATGCCACTTAATGCCTACTTTAGGATAAATGCACAGAACATGGGTCAGTTCGAGCGTACACTGATAATAGCAGAGCCATACAGCAAGGTACACTATATAGAGGGATGCACAGCACCTATCTACTCAACAGAGTCATTGCATTGTGCTGTTGTAGAGGTTATAGCAAAGAAGGGTGCAACTGTACGTTATACAACGCTCCAGAACTGGAGCAATGATGTCTACAATCTAGTAACGAAGAGGGCATATGCATATGAGGATGCTGTGGTTGAGTGGGTTGATGCAAATATAGGTAGCAAGTTAACTATGAAGTACCCATCTGTATATCTGCTAGGAAAGAATGCTAGGGCAGATCTGTTGAGCGTTGCTTTTGCTGGCAAGGGTCAGCACCAGGATACTGGGGCAAAGGCTGTACACCTTGCACCAAACACAACCTCAAAGATAATCTCAAAGTCAGTTAGCAAGGATGGAGGTAGAACATCCTACAGAGGGTTGCTGCACGTTGCAAAGGGAGCAACCAATGTAAAGTCAACTGTGCGATGTGATGCCCTGCTTATAGATGAGATATCTAGAACCGATACATATCCATACATAGAGGTTAATGAGGATGATGCAACAATAACCCATGAGGCTAGTGTAGGAAAGATAGGCGAAGATCAGATCTTCTACATAATGAGTAGAGGCTATACTGAGCAGGAGGCGTTGAGCCTAATAGTCTCAGGCTTCCTAGAGGTATTCACAAAGGAGTTACCAATGGAGTATGCTGTTGAGTTCAATAGGCTAATAAAGATGGAGATGGAGGGTGCTGTAGGTTAAAGGACAAGGCTCGATCGATATGATGGAGAGTGCATTACCCATCTCATATTTTGATGATCAAAAGGTAAGAGAGGTTATTGGGTTAAGGTACAATGAGCCAGCATGGCTCATAGAATCTAGGGTTAAAGCATTATCCAATTATAGAACCCTTCCAGATGAGAGGTCACCACTCTTCAACAAGTATACAACAGCAAACCTCCTTGATACTAACAGGTTGATGATCATGCTTGATGGTACTCATGAGTTGGATGATGAGTTGAAGAGGAGGAGGGATGAGATAAGGAAGGGTATAGTCATAACCCAAGCAGGTAGAAGCATAGAGGTTAAAGGGTTGAGCAAAAGCCTTGAGGAGGAAGGGTTGGTCATAAAGGGTATCATGGATGCACTTAAGGATGATGAGAGTGTTGAGATTATAAGGAGAGTATCAAGCAGGATAGACACTGGTGAGGATAAGTTCCTTGCACTAGAGCATGCATTATTCAACTCTGGCCTCTTCATATACGTACCAAAGGGCATGGTGCTTGATGAACCTATAACTATAATACGTTCATTGCCAAGTGATGGTACCCTTGTTGAGAGGAATATAGTATATGCTGATGTATCGAGCAGGGTAAGGATAGTTCAAGAACTCTACTCAGGTTATAGTGGTGATGATAATAATGCTAGCAATGGTACACAGCAGGCATACTTTGAATCCAACGAGTGCTACATAGCAGATAATGCAGATGTAGAGTTCATAACAACCCAAGGTATGAGCAGTAATATAGCATACTTTACAAATAGGAAGGCATTCATAGCAAGGGATGCAAGGTTCAACTCGTATCTAGGCTTGTTTGGAGGCACATTGAGTAGATGCAAGGTAGATAACATGCTAGAGGGGTTTGGTGCAAGTGCAGAGCACTTCAACATCATCTTTGGTGATGGTACCCAAGCATTCGATCTTACAGCAAATATGATGCATCTGGAAGCAAGTACAAGAGGTAGAGTGTTATCAAAGGCTATAGTAAAGGATACATCCAGATCACTATTCAAGGGTATGATAAATATAGGCAAGGATGCAAAGGGCTCAGAGTCCTATCTTGCTGGTCATGCAATAATCCTTAACAAAGGGGCAAGGGCAGACTCCATACCAGCGTTAGAGATAGAGACCAATGAGGTTAAAGCAACACACTCTGCATCTGTTGCACAGATTGATGAGGAGCAGATCTTCTACATGATGAGTAGAGGTATGAGCAGGGATGAGGCAAAGAGGGCTATAGTCTTTGGTTTCATAGAGCCATTGCTAAAGAGGCTAAGCATGGATGCAAGGATATACACAACATACCTAGTTGATTGCAAGTGGAGAGGAAGGCAGTTGATGCTTAGATCGGATGATGTTATGAGGGAGATATGGGAGGTTGAGGAGGAGTCTAGGAGGATAGAGAGCGATATATTTGAGAAGCATTACAAGTATAGATGAGATAGATAATGTTTGTTACTATTGATTGATTGGTTGATTGATCAACTAACTGATTGGGCATGAACTGGGTTAGGGTATGCAGCAAGTACGATCTTAAAGAGGGAGAGGTAGTAAGCATAGATCTTGATGGAAGGCAGTTGATGCTCATAGTGCAGAATGGCATCATATATGCCTTGGATAGGATATGCACGCATATGGATGCAGATCTGAGCATGGGCTTTCTTGCCGAGGGGCAGATCACATGCCCATTGCATCTATCAAGTTTTAGGCTTGAAGATGGTGTAGCATTGAATCCACCAGCAGAGAGACCATTGAGGAGGTACAATGTTAAAATAGATGGCGATGATATATACGTGCAGGTGGAATGAATAGATGTTAAGCATAATCGATGTTAAGAGGATAAGGGCTGACTTTCCAATACTGGAGAGGAGCGTTAGGAATGGTAAGAGGCTTATCTACTTCGATAATGCTGCAACAACACAGAAGCCAAAGCAGGTTATAGATGCTATATACAACTACTACATGAACTACAATGCAAACATACACAGAGCTGTACACCAACTCTCTGAGGAGGCTACAGAAGCGTATGAGGGTGCAAGGAGCAAAGTTGCTAGGTTCATAAATGCTAAGAGTGATGAGGTTGTATTTGTAAGGAATGCAACAGAGGCAATAAACCTTGTTGCATATGCATGGGGTAGGGCAAACATAAAGGCTGGGGATACTATAGTTGTTAGCGAGATGGAGCATCATAGCAACATAGTACCTTGGCAGTTGCTTGCTAGGGAGAAGGGTGCTAGATTGCACTACATTAGGATAGATTATGGTGATGGTGCCAAAGGAAGTAATAGTAGCAATAGTAGTAGAAGCAATAGTAGCAGTAATAGCACTAATTATGGTGATAGTTATAGTTATGGTGATAGTGATGATGGTGATAGCTCGCTCATCCTTGATGATCTATACGATGCTATATCCCATGCTAATGTTAAACTTGTTGCCATAACCCATATGTCAAATGTATTAGGTACTATAAACCCAGTAAAGGAGATAGTTGATATATGTAAGGATAAGGGCATAAAAGTCCTTGTTGATGGTGCACAATCTACCCCTCATATGCCTATAGATGTTAAGGATATTGGTTGTGACTTCTTTGCATTCTCTGCACACAAGATGCTTGGTCCAACTGGTGTTGGAGTACTCTATGCCAAGAGGGATATACTTGATGCCATGGACCCATTCATAGGTGGAGGGGATATGATAAAGGAGGTGCACAAGTATACTGCCTCATGGAACGATCTGCCATGGAAGTTCGAGGCAGGTACACCCAATATAGCAGATGTTATAGGCTTTGGTGCAGCTATAGATTACCTTAATGCAATAGGTATGGAGAATGTTAGAGCATATGAACACCAACTCACAGAGTACATGCTATCAAGGCTGATGGAGGTTAAGGGCTTGAAGTTGTATGGGAGCAAGGAGGCAGATAGGCGTGGGGCAGTATTCTCATTCAACCTAGCAGATATACACCCTCATGATCTAGCAACTATACTTGATGAGGATGGGATAGCGATAAGATCTGGGCACCATTGTGCTCAGCCATTGATGGAGAGGCTAGGGGTAGCAGCAACATCTAGGGCAAGCCTGTACATATACAACACAAGGGAGGAGATAGATAGGTTCATAGACTCTCTAGAGAGGGCAAGGTTGATATTCAGGGTAGGAGGTTGATCAATCTATGAGTAGTGCGGATATCTATAGGGAGATAATACTTGACTACTACAGAAACCCAAGGAACTATGGAAGGCTAGAGAGGCCAGATGTTGTGGTTAGGGACTCAAACCCTCTATGTGGGGATGAGGTTGAGATGCACATAAGGTTTGAGGATGGTAAGATAAAGGATATAAGGTTCAACGGCAAGGGATGTGCAATAAGCCAGGCAAGTGCATCCATGCTTACAGAGATGGTCATGGGTAAGAGCCTAGAGGAGGTTAAGGCTTTAGGGAAGCAGGATATACTGGAGGCCCTTGGCTTACCCAACCTTGGTCCAGCAAGGATCAAATGTGCATTGCTCTCACTCAAGGTATTCAAGCTTGGCATATACTCTTACCTTGCTGATAAGATGGGCGAGAGTGAGGCATCAAGCATAAAGGAGGAGGCATCAAAACTCTTCTAGTAGTTGTTATTGCCTTTTATAAGAGAAGGAAGGGAATATCATGATATGCTATATCTATCTACACTCTACTCATGCCTTCGCTGCTACCCTTTCATACGCCATCTCCAGAACCTCCATCATGGGTAGTTTCTTCCCAGCAAGGTAGAGTACTAGTGCACCACCAGCAGTGCTTATATGATCAACCTTATCGCTTAGTCCAAACCTCTGGAGTGCTGCAGTCATATGCCCTCCACTAACTATTGTAGTACTTAGAGACCTTGCAACTATCTCTAGCAGTGTTTTTGTACCATATGCAAACTGCTCCCTCTCGAATGCACCAGCAGGTCCGCTCATGAATATAGTGCCAGCACCGCTTATAACCTTCTCATAACTCTCTATCGTCTTGCTCCCTATATCAAGGATGGTATCATCATCAGTGAACTCATCAAGGTTCTTCTCAACCCTCTCGCCATTATTCTCTGTAGCGTAATCCACAGGGAGCATGAATACATTTGGGTACTTCTGCATCAACTTTCTAGCCTTCTCAACAAGTGCTTCCTCCTTTATGCCTAGCTTGTTTGCCTTGAACCTACCCTGTGCCATGAGGAATATTATGGATATAAGCCCAGTAAGGAGTACCTTATCAGCCCTGCCTCCCTGTATAAGCGTCTCTATAGCCTCAAGCCTATCTGAGATCTTTGAACCTCCAAGTATGACAACGTATGGTCCCTTTGCAACAGTAAGCACTCTATCCAATGATTGAACTTCCCTTGCAACAAGCCTTCCAGCGCATGCAGGGAGCAGGTATGGGAAGCCTACTATGGATGGATGTGCCCTATGTGCAGATGGGAAGCAGTCAAGTATGCATGCATCCATGAACCTTGCAAGCCTTCTGACCATCACTGTATTTGCTGCATCCTTTGGAGCAAACTCGTAGTTCTCCTCTGCACAGAACCTTAGGTTATCAAGAAGAAGGACATCCCCATCCTTCATACCCTCTATCCTTCTCCTAGCCTCTGGACCCATCACATCCTCAACGAACATAACCTTCCTACCTATCATCCCTTCAAGTATCTCAGCATGCTGGCTTAGATCTGTGTAGTCATAGCGCCCAACCCTGCCTTGATGGGAGCCTACAACAACCCTTGCATGCTCCAGTTCCTTTATAGTTGTGCTTGCCTCACTTATCCTTATCCTCTCTATTATCTTGAGTGTATCTGGATGGATTGGAACATTCATATCAACCCTGATGAATACAGTCTTACCATTAAGATCCATATCATCTACTGTTAGCATGTTCATCCTCTCTACCCTCTATCTGCATCTACTAGATGCCATAGCGATAAAAACTTTATTTTGTTCCATCCTTCACTCTACTCTCTATCTTCATCTATCCACCATCAAGTAGATAGTAATGATAATATTATTTGTATACGATCTGCTACATGTGCTTGGAAGAACAGCATTGGTACCTTTACGCTCCATAACATTCTTCTCACTACTAATAGCCTTTGTAGTAGTGAGCATCCTTGTAGCATCGGGGGTAACAGAGGGTCTAGATACTAGCATATTCAAGGCTATAACTGGCTCCAGAACATATAGCATGGATCTTATCATGGTTGGGGTAACAACAACATCAGATATATTTCCCATATACTTCTCGCCATTGCTAATAATAGCATTCATACTCATCGTGAGGAAGAGTAGTAGAAGGATGGGAGCAGTTCTCATGCTTGTGATACTTGTAACTGCTCTAGCATCATTGCAGTTGAAGAACATAGTGTACAGGGATAGGCCAGATTATGAGTTCAAGGTAGAGGGCTTGGAGTACAAGGTTGAGTTGGATACTATTGCAGTAAGTTCAAGCTCATACCCATCTGGTCATGCCTCATGGAGCACTGCATTTGCTCTAGTCATGAGTTACATGCTTAGGGAGAAGCGTATTGGTAGGATGAGTATTGGGATGCTATTCTGGATTTATCCTATACTTATATCATTCAGCAGGGTATACGTTGGGGCACATTATCCCATGGATGTGGTTGGAGGCACGTTATTGGGGCTGATAGTTGGTAACTTCATGGCAAGGATCTTCAGACTACATCAACCATCTTAATGTTTATAACATGAACGTATTTGCAGAATCCTCATCAAGGAGTAGTAGTGCATAATGGTTGCTATCATGATGGTATACAAGGTATCTTATGTTTATGCTCATGCTACCCTTGAAGAGATGCCTTATCCTTAGGTTGAGTTCGTTGAGCAGTGCATAGCCTATGCTCCTTGCATTACTGCTCTTTGGTAATAGCACTCTAAACCTTATCGCTCTATGCTGCTCATAGAGTTGGAGTATACCATCTATTGCATCCATGGCAGAATTCACATCACTCACCATGAATGAGTGTATAACTGGCACTTGAGATGGATGCATGACTTTTGTACTGAAGGAGAGGTAAATAAAGCAATCTACAGGCAGTATGGTGTCTACTATCTTGCGTTCAAATCTTTATAAGTATATCCAGTTCTAACTATTGTATGAAAGCATTCGTGGAGATAAAGATAGAGGCTGGTGCAAACATAGAGAGGATAATACAGTTGCTTAGGAGCACGGAAGGGGTTAAGGAGGCATTTGCTGTTACTGGACATACAGATATAATAGCAAGTGTAGAGGCTAGCGATCTTAAAGGTATAGCAGATGTAGTTACGCAGAAGATACATGCTATAAAGGGGATTGATAATACAGAGACCATGGTCTGTGTTGAAGATTAACAAAGTACCAATAATACTATCACCCTCCTTCTTCTCCTATACTATTTAACACTTAAATTGGCAATCATGGTAGAACCAGTATGCATGAGTACATAAAGATTGTTTATGTAGATAAGCCAAGACTCAACGAGCCATACATGATATGCGGGTTCCCAGGGAGTGGGTATGTTGGTAAGTTGGCTGTGGAGCATCTAGTGCAAGAACTCAAAGCAAAGCCCATGATAGATATATACTCTTACTCATTCCCTCCACAGGTTGTTATAAGGCAGGATGGTACAGTTGAGCTCATGAAGAACAGCATCTACTATTGGCAGGACTATGGGGGAAGGGATGTTAACAGTAACAGTAACAGCAATAATGATCTACTCCTTCTAACTGCTGATGCGCAGCCTCTAACCCCAGAGGGAGAGCATCTACTTGCTGAAACCATAATAGATATAGCAGTAGAGTTGAATACAAAGATGATATTCACGTTAGCAGCATACATAACAGGTGTATTCATGGATAAGCCAAGGGTTTATGCAACAGCAACAAGCGCTGATATGATTGAAGGGCTAAAGAGTAGAGGGATAGCAACTATGGATAGTGGTAGTATAACAGGTATGAACGGTTTACTGCTTGGTATGGCTAGGCTGAAGGGTATCAATGGTGTATGCCTACTTGCTGAGACATCTGGCTATGTTGTTGATGCAAAGGCATCCCAAGCAGTGTTGAAGTCGCTACTGGAGTTTGTGAATATGCGTATAGATATGAGTAGTTTAGAGAAGAGGGCAAAGGATACAGAGATGATAATAAAGGCACTGGAGCAGCAGGCAAGAAGGGGTGGTATGGGAGGCATGGTGCAGGAGCAGTTTAGGGAGGAGCAGGAGAAGGACAGGGATAGGGAACTAGGCTACATAAGTTAGAATATTGCAGAGTCAATAATAATAATTCCTTGTAGATATCTTACCCTACCTTCCTTATCTTACAGATCTACGATATATACAACGCTATGCTGATCTTAATTAATACTCTATCACATCCAACTTACCATATCTGCCTATATTCAGAGTATTCTCGCCCTTGAACTCCTTTGTATAACCATTTGTTATAGATATCTTGGAGCCTTCTCTAACCATATCTATCTGATCATTCCATAACGTTAACTTTATCCTCCCTGAATCATCCTTTATTATGCAGTCTGCAACCTTTGCCTTACCACCATCCTTCAGCCTAACCTCTCTAGCCTCAGATATGCTTACAACCTCTGCAGCATCTATTGTTACCTTGCTCATTCCACTCCTTATATCAGATATTCGCATAGATTGCACGAGTAACACATTATAATAAAGGTTGTGCTATCTTTATCATACAGGAAGCGGGGGTAGCAGAGCCTGGTCAAATGCGCGGGACTCAAGATCTATCCCATCATATGCAAGGGTATATGTGGATATGTTGGGTTGACTGAGTAATTGATGGGATGGATTGATGGATAGATAGATAGATAGATAGATAGATAGATAGATGGGTGATCCCGTCCCTTAGGGGTTCGTGGGTTCAAATCCCACCCCCCGCACCATTCTATGCTAATCTAGACTAGCATTAACTAACCAACCAACTAACAAACAAACAATGCTATACACTCTATTCTATACTATAGAGTCTCTAGTATGTACTTACTACTAAATATTTGATAGAAATTAGTTAATAGTAGTAAATTTTACACAAACTTTTTAAATAAACGTGTAATTATTAAAGATATGAACACAAATGTAATAGCAAAGAGCAAGATGGATGGTGTAGAGTCTGCAGATGCTGTAAACGCTGCAGGTGGAAGAGGGAGGAGTAAGGGGGTGTAGGTAAGGGGATGATGACAGGCATGTTCATGCTCTTCAACAACGATGAATACAAGGAGCCTATAGAGAGGATAATCAGGGTGCTGTTGGATCTAGGCTTAACGCTTAACGAGGCTAAGGTGTATGTGTACCTTGCAAAGACTGGCTACAGGAAGGCTATAGAGATAGCAGAGAATATAGGCATACCAAGGACTGAGACGTATCAGATACTTAATAGGTTGCAGAGCAGAGGGCTTGTTATAGCAACGATGGAGCATCCAGTGAGATATGCAGCAGTTGAGTTTAACGATCTGTTGAAGACTATGATAAATGTAAGCATGGAACGCCTTAAGGAGTTCGATAGGAGGAGGGAGGAGATACTACAGGTATGGAACAACCTACCAGAGTTTGCAAAGACCTCATGCGATGATAAGGATAGGTTCCAGATACTTGAAGGTAGGGATAATGTATACGCAAGGATAAGCAGTATGGTTGCTGATGCAGGTGAACTGCTCATGATATGCAATGAGGTTGATGCCCTAAGGATGTACAACTATGGCATAATTGATGTAATAGCAAAGTGCAGCAATGTAAAGATAATAAGTAGTGTATCCCCAAGCATGACATCTGTATTCATGGATGTAGGCTTGAGTAATGTAAGGAGGATAGAGAGCAAGTTCCCATTGGTGATTATAAAGGATAGGAAGGAGATGGTCCATGTTATTAGGGAGAGGAATAAGAATGATACAGCAGCGATATGGACAGATTCAACAGCACTAATAGAGTCTATACTAGCACTCTTCTCAATGCTATGGAAGGATGTAGATGATAGTAAGCAGTAGCATGTAGGGAAGAGAAGAGCAGGAGCAACAGGAATCCTAGGTTTACCTACAATGCATATGCAAGCATTAGGTAGCCTAGGCTATATACCATCCATCAACCACAAACCTTTCTTTTGTTTTTATTTATTTTGTTCATATAGCTTTGGTAGAGGCTGATACACCTGCTGAAGATTTATAAATGCTTAAATCCATCATAGCACGGGTTGGGTTACATACAGACACTCAAACGCATAAGGGAGGGTAGAACTGATTACAGGAAGAGGAAGGCTATACTGTTAGGGAAGCATGTATTTGCAACTGTAAGGATAAGCAATGAGAATATCCTTGTTCAGATAAGCAAGGCATCAATAAATGGTGATGTAGTGCTAGCATCTGCTCATAGCAGAGAACTTCTCAAGTATGGATGGAAGGGCTCGAGGCGATGTATTCCAGCATGCTATCTTACAGGTTTACTTGCTGGAAAGAAGGCAAAGGCTGCAGGTATAGATTCTTGCATCATATATACAGGGTTAAGAGGCTTCTCCTCTAGGATAGGAGCATGCACCAAAGGGATTATAGATGCAGGTTTGGATGTTCCAGTTGGTGAGGATGCTCTACCAGATGAGGAGAGGATATCTGGCAAGCATATAGCAGATTATGCTTTGATGCTCAAGGAGGAGGATGAAGAACTTTACTCCAAGGTCTTCTCAGCCATACTTGCTAGAGGTTTAAGACCAGAGGATTATGTTAAGCACTTCAACGAGGTTAAGGATAATATAATGAGAGAGGATGGTGATTGATATGGGTATGCATTCAGATAGCAGACATACGGGTAGAGAAGGAGTTGGGAGAGGAGGGGAGGGCAAGGATTTAGAGGGTTGGGTACCTAGAACAAAGGTAGGTGTCTATGTAGTAAACAAGCAGATAACTACTCTGGAGCAGGTCTTCGAGCAGGGTTATAGAGTTAGGGAGCCAGAGATAGTGAAGATGCTACTTCCAGATCTGAAGAGCGAGGTTGTGCATGTTGGTGTTGTGCAGAAGCAGACAGATGCTGGAGAACTAACAAGGTTCAGTGCAATAGTTGCATGTGGTGATGAGCATGGGTGGTTTGGTATAGGAAGGGGAAAGGCAGCACAGATGAGGCTTGCAATAGACAAGGCAACTAGGGATGCAATGCTTAACATCATCCCAGTAAAACTTGGATGTGGGAGTTGGGAGTGTAGATGCAATGTGCAGCACTCAGTACCATTCAAGGTAGTGGGCAAGGGAGGGAGCGTCAAGATAGAGATCATCCCTGGACCTAGAGGTCTTGGGCTTGTAGCAGGAGCAAATATAACGATGATGCTTAGACTAGCAGGGATAAGGGATGCATGGACAAGGACATTTGGCTCCACAAGTACCATGTCCTCTACAGCCTTAGCAGTATACAATGCGTTGAGGAATACGTACAGCATAGGTTGAGATGGGAGGGAGGGGAAGCATAGATATGGCTTACCTTGTTATAAGGCTGAGAGGTACAATAAATGTACCATACTGGGCAAGGCATACGCTAGCACTCCTAAACCTTAAGAGAAGGTTCAACGCAACCATAGTGCCTGAGCAAGAGCCTTACCTAGGAATGCTTAGGAAGGTCAAGGATCATGTAGCATGGTGCAAGGTTGATGCTGGGTTTGTAAAGCAGTTGCTGGAGAAGAGAGGAAGGTATGAAGATATAAACAAACTTGGGTTCTCAAGTATAGATGAGCTTGCAGATGCTCTTGCAAGTGATAAGGTCATACTATCAAGACTTAATGTTAGGCCTTGGTTTGCACTAGCCCCTCCTAAAGGAGGTTTCAAGAAGAGTAGCAAGCATATGTACAGTGATGGTGGTATATTAGGAGAGAATAGGGAGTTGCTAGAACTTGCAAGTAGGATGATCTAACAATACTTATCTTACATTATGGTAGATAAATTATTCTGGTTAATGATAGATACAATAATGGCACTAGCCAGTGAATGAATTAAGGGATGAATAAATTAACGAAGGAGAGAGAAGCGTATAGAGTAAGGGAATAAAGTGCCAGTAGATATCAATAAGATCATAGACAGTATCATCCATTATACTACATTAACTGCTACTATGCTGGTATCTACAACAACAAACTCTATATTATTACTTTTAGCCAACGCTTTATATACACCATGCTCATATGCAAGTGAACCTCCATCCTGTATAAGCACCTTCTCTCTGGCTGATCATTCATCAACTGTAGCATCACCATCCCCATTATTACCTCTTATAGAGGTTCAGCAAGGCTTAATTAACGCCTCCTCATCTGGTAATGTGTGGCAACGAGGCGTAGAAAGGTTAGGAGGTTGAGAGGCTCAAGAACCCATGGATGGGGGCAGATAGGTCAGCATAGGGATACAGGGAAGAAGGGTTATAGGAAGGTTGGGTTGCATAAGCACAAGTGGACGCAAGCCGTGCTCATGGAAGGTAAGTACTTCGGTAAGCATGGGTTCCATAACCCAACCAGTAAAAGCATAGAGCACTGGGTGAATGTTGGTAGCCTAGATGATCTCTTCCTCAAGTATGGTAAGGTTGATGGTGATGATAATAATGGGAAGAAGGTTATAGATCTAAACTCATTAGGTTATGATAAGTTACTTGGCTCTGGTAATGTTAAGGGTGCTTACAGTGTTATTGTCAAGGCATGTACAGAATCAGCAAGGAACAAGGTTATAAGCGCTGGTGGTGAGATCATCCTATGCTGAAACCTGCTGGTATAAGCTTTAGGAGCATAGTTGACAAGGCTGCAGTATATCTGCCCCAGATACCAAAACCAAAGAAGAAGTTAACCCTTACCCAGAAGTTCGTATGGAGTGGATTAGCACTCCTAGTCTACCTTGTCATGGGGCAGATCCCTCTCTATGGTGCACCAACAAGCCCATTCGATCCATTCGCTGCATTCAGGGTTATATTTGCATCACAACAAGGTACGTTGATAGAACTTGGTATAGGACCTATAGTCACTGCTGGATTGCTGATGCAGCTACTCAAAGGTGCAGAGATATTCAAGCTAGACTTCAAGAACCCTGAGGATAGAGCACTCTTCACCTCAGCAACGAAACTTGTTACAATAATAGTGATAATAGTTGAGGGAGCAATATATGGCTCCATGGTGTACAAGATGCCTCAGGATGTTACCATGATAATAATAGGGCAATTGATAGGTGCAAGTCTTATAGTTATGTTCCTTGATGAGATGGTGCAGAAGGGCTGGGGTCTAGGAAGTGGGATAAGCCTCTTCATAATGGCTGGGGTAGCACAAAGTGTGCTCTGGCACATGTTCAGCCCTGTAACTGCACAAGACGGCTTACCATTTGGTGTATTCCCCATGCTCATACAGATGGCTTCTAGTGGTAACTTTGATATCATGCATGCATTATTCAGGTTTGGACAGTTACCAAACATCATAGGACTAGTTGTAACTATAGCGATAATAGCACTCCTACTCTTCACGCAAGGTATGAAGATTGAGATACCAATAGTCTCTAGCAGGTTTAGAGGGTTCACAGCCTCATACCCTATAAAGTTCATGTATGTATCAAACGTTCCAGTAATACTTGCATCTGCACTTATCGCTAACCTTGTATTCATGGCCCAACTCTTCTGGGCAAACTACAACCCATTGAACAGTAGAGAAGAGTTCAACTGGATAGCAATGTTTGATCCAAATAATCCTACAACCCCAATAGGAGGCATAGTAAAGTTTCTCATCCCAACAAGGGGTATAGAGACTGCAATGTCTGAGCCATTGCATGCCATTGCTTACGTTCTAATACTTACAGGTATAGTTGTGCTATTCGGTAGATTATGGATAGAGTTAGGAGGGTTATCACCAAAGGCAGCAGCAAGCAGCCTCATAGATGCAGATGTCCAAGTCCCAGGGTTCAGGAGAGTAGAGTCATCTATAGAGATGCTGTTGAAGCGTTACATACCATCAGTAACGCTCATGAGCTCGCTCTTCCTAGGCTTCCTTGCTGGGGGTAGTGATGTTCTAGGTGCATTCGGTACTGGTACAGGGCTACTGCTTATGGTAGATATACTGATCAACTACTACAACCTGTTGCTGAGGGAGCAGATTGATGTTTACATGCCAAGGTTGAGTGCGCTCCTTGGAAGGAAGTAGCATAATAAATAACAAGCGTGCAATAGTGGTAGGTATACCAGGAGTTGGGAAGACAACAGTGATAACTAGGGCTGTGGAGATGCTTAATACTCAGGGTTTAAATGCTAGACTTGTTGTGTTTGGTACAGTGATGTTTGAAGAGGCCATGAAGATGGGCGTAAAGCATAGAGATGAGATGCGTAGGTTAAGCGTTGAGGAGCAACGAAGGTTACAGGAGAATGCTGCAGTGAAGATAGCAAATATGAAGGATGATGTGATAATAATAGATACGCATCTCTTCATAAGCACCAAGGAGGGTTACTATCCTGGATTACCACTGCACCTTCTTAACCTACTCAAGCCAACTAACCTCATACTGGTTGCTGCAGAGCCTAGGGAGATACTCAATAGGAGGATGAACGATAAGACAAGGCAGAGGGACCTTGTTGATGAGGCTGAGATAGCACATGAGTTGGAGATAGCAAGGATAATGCTTGCATCATGCTCAATACTAACTGGGGCACCATTCGCAATAGTCATGAACAGAGAAGGCAGGGTTGATGAGGCATCACATGAGTTGGCAAACCTACTTACTGATAGGAGGGCTAGATGATAACATGGTTGGGCTAATAGATGCAATATCTGCATATCTTCTTCTACCACTGCTACTGCATCCATTATCATCTCCATTATCATTATCATTATCATCATTACCATCCATACTACCATTACAGTTTGCACCTCAAGCATCTGCCCATCCATACATAACTAATATGCTGAGTGCTTCAATACTAGTAAGTATAATAGCAATAGCATTACAGTTCTTCTATGCACTACTCAGGCTCAAGATGACAGATATGCAGAAGTTGAGGAGGATGATGAAGGAGGTGAATGATTGGAGGAGGGAGTACATGGATGCTATAAGGAAGCAGGATAAGGACAGGATAGAGAAGTTGAGGGATAAGCAGGAGTACATCAATAGACTTAACATGGAGGTTATGCAGATGAACTTCAGGCCAATGATGGTCTTCATGATACCCATGCTCATAATATGGTGGGCTATACTCCCTCAAGTATTTGGGCATACAGTTGCCATATCTCCAATCTCACTCAACATAGTTGGAGATCTACTACCAATAACATGCACAAAAGGTATGATAGTCAAGGATGTTAACAGCATAACTGAGGAGATAAGCAAGCATGCAGAGGCTATACAGAACCCTGTGATAAGGGATCAGGTAACCTCACTTGCAAAGGAGGCTAGGGAGTTGGTTGATGCAGGGCAGTATGTAACTGCTAGAGATAGGATACTTACAGCATACAGCATACTTAATGCAAACCTAGAGAACAAGGTTCAGGAGAGGGTACCATCATGTATAGCAGAGAATGAGGTACTGCTCTGGGCATGGTATGCAATAGCATCCATAGCATTCTCTGGCATAGTGATGAAGATAACCAGGACCGAGATGAGCATCAACTAACTAATTAGTAGGAAGTAAGAGATAGATAGATAGGTAGGTAAGTAGGTAAGTAGCAAAGTATGCAAGCAGTTAAGTAAGAAGAGTAAATTAGATATGGCTCAAACACCAGTTCAAGGTATGGGGGAGAGGCTATCCATAGTGGTATCTGGCCTACCTGCTGTAGGCAAGACCACAGTAGCAAGGGCAATAGCAGATAGGTTCAACCTACTATACTACTCTGGAGGGGATATACTGAAGGAGTTGGCAATAGCAAGGGGTTACATGCACTCTGGAAGCGATTGGTGGGATAAGGAGCATGGTATAATGTTCCTTGAGGAGAGGGAATTTAATCCAGAGTTCGATAAGCATGTTGATGATTACCTCATCGCATTGGTTAAGAGAGGGGGTGTTGTGGTTACAAGTTACACACTACCATGGCTCATAGATGGTGAAGCAATAAAGATACTCCTCAAGGGCTCTAGGGAGAAGAGGGCAGAGAGGATGGCTGCTAGAGATTCCATACCATATGAGGAGGCTCTAAGGATAGTAACTATAAGGGATGAGAGGAACAAGAGCCTTTACAAGAAACTTTACAATATAGATCTATGCAAGGATATAGATGTGTTTGACTTTGTTATAAACACTGACCATCTCAAGGCAGAGAGCGTTATAGATATAGTATGCAATATAGTAGAGCATCTAATCAAGTATATGGGTAAAGGCATATGATATGCAATAGCAAGTTGCCTCAACTCAACGATCTGCTTAGCATAGATGATGATGTTACAGATGAGCATTATGGCTATCATCCATTCTCTAGGCCTATAGATGTACTGCTAGACTATGGTCTAATAGCACTTGACAAGCCAGCAGGACCAACAAGCCATGAGGTGGTTGCATGGGTTAAGAGGATCCTTGCAGTAGAGAGTGCAGGGCATAGTGGTACACTTGACCCTCCAACTACTGGCCTACTTCCTATAGGGCTTGGAGAGGCAACCAAGGCACTAACTGTACTGCTCCTTGGACCCAAGGAGTACTATGCCATAGCAAGACTACATGCAGTAGTGCCTAGCAAGATGCTCCATGATGTAGTAAGCATGTTCATAGGCGATATATACCAGAGGCCCCCTCAGAGGTCATCTGTGAAGAGGGAGGTTAGGGTAAGGAGGATATATGAGTTGGAGGTGCTTGAGGAGCATGGTAGGTTACTCCTGCTCAGGGTGCTATGCCAAGCAGGAACATATGTTAGGAAGTTGATATACGATATAGGAGAGGTACTAGGCTCTGGTGCAAGCATGGTAGAGTTGAGGAGGACAAGGGTTAGCATGCTAGATGAGGATGATATGGTTAGGCTCCATGACCTCTACGACGCATACATGCTATGGAGGGAGAAGGGTGAGGAGGAGAAGTTAAGGAGTATCATAAAGCCTATAGAGTATGCTTTAATGCATGTGAAGGCTGTAGTGGTAAGGGATAGTGCTGTAGACTCTATATGCCATGGTGCACAGTTGGCAGTGCCAGGGGTTCTGAAGGTATCCAAGGATCTGCAGAAGGGTGATCTTGTTGGTATATACACCTTGAAGGGAGAACTTGTTGCACTTGCAGAGGCTATGATGTCTGCACATGAGATTGCTGAGGCTGATAAGGGTATAGCATTCACACTCAAACGTGTTATTATGAAGCCAAACACATACCCCAAGGCTTGGAAGAGTAAGAGCAGCAGTAGCAGTAACAGTAGTAGTAGAAGTGAAGTTGTATGAATTCAATGAAGAAAGAATTACTAGACAGGATTCAAGGTTAACCCTGCATCACATGCCTATCTATAAGCTTTGTTAATAGTGCAGCATGCTTCTCAGCATCCTTCTCATTCTCCTCTAGCAGCCTCTTGGCATCATCGTTCTTAACCATTGTAATATAGCCCTTGTATGCAACTATCATCTTCAGTTCATGCTCAAGAGCATCAAGCAGTACTTTTACTTCATCACTCTTATCCTTGCTTATTGTAGTCTCCTTGAAGCAGGTGAAGTGCACAGCACCCTTTGAGTAGAATGTGAACAACTCGCTCCATGCTATCTGCCTTGAGCATATAGCACAACTCCACCTTGTACTCATAGTTGTACTTACCATGATTGGTTATTAAAACCGTTTGCTTACCAGCATACAGCTCGTCAAGTTAGCATCTAGAATTATACGCTATTATCTTGACAATCCCACCAGCATATAAGGAATCATATTTATTTATGTGCAGAGGAAGATTGCACAGGTATGCTATGAAGGTGCCGGGGTACCCTAGTCTGGTAGGGGGCAGTTTGGATAGCAGATGTAGCGATAGGATAGCAGTAGGTAGCAACCAAGCCTATGCCTGGAGTAGTTAGGGTGAGCAAGTAGTATGTTTACAAATAGCCTGTGCCAGCAATGGCTCGTGGGTTCAAATCCCACCCCCGGCGTCCTTTGCTTATTATATATTTATTATATTGCTATGTTATGGTGTTGATGTATGCATGTTAAATTCTCAAAGAAGGAGATCGAGTTTATAAATAAGCATGAGGTATGCAGGCTAGCAACGTGCTTCAACGATAGACCCCATGTGGTACCAGTATGCTACATCTTCCTGAACAACAGCTTCTACATAGCAACAGACTACAACACAAGGAAGTTCAGGAATATATCAAGGAATAAGAATGTAGCATTAGTCATAGATGTTTATAAACCAAACAAGGCTGTCATGGTTGAGGGTGTAGCAGAGATAATAGAGCATGGGCAGGAGTTCAAGGAGATCTACAAGTTGTTCTATGATAGGTTTGAATGGGTTAGGAGGGAGCCTTGGGATGAAGGTGAAGCCCCATTCATAAAGGTGAATATAATCAAGAAGGTATCATGGGGCTTATAACTCGTTAATGTATTTAACTAGCAAGTAGATAACTAGCATGATGGTTAGAGGGTTAATTGGAGATCTTGCTGGGAAGGTATGCAAGTTTATACTCCCAATAAAGTATGATATCTTCATAGGTAGTACAAGTTCTAGCATAGCATTATGCACCCTAGCAAGTATAGATCTACTACTTGAGGTATCTAGATCGGATCTAATGAATAGCATTGCAGTTGCTGGAAGACTGTTATCCGAGAATAAAGGTATAGATGCACTTGTAAGATATGTTGTAGCAGATAAGAGGATAAGGTGCATAGTACTTGCTGGCAAGGACTCTAAGGGGCATCTTGCAGGACAGTCACTTCTTGCTTTATGGCTTAATGGTATTGATGATGAGGGAAGGATAATAGGTTCTATGGGCAAGGATGCAGTACTTACATTAAGCAAGGATGAGGTAGATGAGTTTAGAGCCCAGATAAGCACCATGATAGATATGAGAGGCGTAACAGATGTGGATAGTATACGTAAGTGCATAATGGTTGACACAACAAATTAGGATGTGAAGAAGCAAAGTAATGTTTAATAGCATCTTCATCAATATTCATGCATGACTACAGCATTCCTAGTACTCTACCAGTTCAAGAGTATGAGTGATGAGGAGGCATCCAAGGCAAGTAAAGAATGGGGTGAGTTGAAGAAGAGCATCCCAGATGGTATAAGGTTGATTGGTGAGTACATCCATGCTTGGGGTACTGAGTACAATGGATTTCTAATATTTGAGAGCGATGATGCAGATAAGTTCCTTGACTGGTGGCCAGGATTCAAGGATAAGATAAGGTGGTATGTTACAAAGACTCATACAATAGTTGCCAGAAAGCGTTGATCCCATAGTAAAAAATCAATCCATTAATGATATGATGATTATGATTAAGATGGTGGATGGAAGTAAGAAGAGATTGTACAAACAATAGCAAATCAACCAAATTTTTAGTTATAGAGTGGCATGTTTTATCTACTCTTAATTTATGTAATTAGTAATAGCAAAAGTTATGAGGAAGCTTAGCAACGTTGACCCTAGCCAAGAGGATACAAGTAAGAGCAATGAACGCTTATTGTATACATGTGGCTTCCTTATCATGTTTATACCTATGAGCGAGCTTATGAGCATCTGGGAGAATGGTAGAGGTATCTGCATCTGTGTAGATAACCATAGTATGATTGAAGATGATGATATACCACTAACTATGGTAGCGGGAGTGTAGCCAACTATCTCCTCGCTTAAGAATCTTGTTATGCTTCTACCCTTAATCATACCAATAACAAACACTAACAGTATAGCAAGCATCATGTATATACCATTAGCAGGAGTAGGAGTAGTAGTATCATCAACAGTGATGTACCTATTGCTCATGGAGTAGAGCAGCCCTAGATTGTTTGCCCCTATGGTGTATGATGCATAGAAGGTTACAACTGGAAGCATGAGAGAGTAGAATCTGAGTAGGTTAACAAGGCTTAATCTAGTTGTGAACCTTACTATGATATGGTATATCGATATGGTAGTTAGTAGTGCTATGAACGGTGTTATTATCCACCATGCTATTACAGATGCTGTATGAGTAGTTATAGGTGTAGCCTCTATAGTGCTCCCAATGTAACTTGCAAATATTATATTTACCATGCTCACAGGTATGTGTAGGAATGAGAATATGGATAGCAGTATGGCTGTTACTACTGATGTAGTTGTGTAATCCTCTAACGTTATAACGCTACCCATCTTCCAACCCTCAAGTAGTGCTCCAGCTATGAATCCTAGGGCTGAGATGCTCACACTGATCCTATAGTTGAAGCCAGAGGCTAACATATTTGCCACTGCTATACCAGCATTATTGATGCCAAAGAGTAATGCTATGTAGAGTAGTAGGATGGTATCTAATGGATAGATGGTTGATGTTACTGTTATTATGCTATGCATACCCTTTGGCTAGCATAAGTATTATAACATCACTTGCATCCTCTGCACTATCTGCAATCCTATCTATAAGCTGTATGAACTCCTTGAGTTGTATTATGGTGAGTATGTCATAAGCGTTGCTGGAGTATAGCTCATGCAGCACTATGTTCTTTATTGCATCAACCCTCTCCTCACCCTGCTCTACCTTCTTTACCTTCTCTAGTATGATATCTCTCTTCTCATGCAATGAATCTATAAGGTCTAGAAGGTACATAACAGTCTCTATACTCCCGTTTATGTATGCTAGAGTGTTAGCATTGAGGAACTTGAGCAGTGAATCATCTGGAACTCTCCTAATCATCAACGTTCTAGATGCCTCCTTTGCACTATCTGCTATATCATCAACACGTTCCATGAGTGCTAGAATATCCTCACGCATGTAACCAAAGAACGAACCCTTGCATATCTTGATAACATTCTCCCTATGTACATCATCAGCTCTAGTCTCTAGAGCATCGATCAACTCAACATACTCTTGTCCCTTCCTTATATCAAGCGTAAGGATTGAATCTATCATACTCTTGAAGTTGTTAAGTATCTCTACTACAATATTCATATGCTCTAGCAGTATATCCTGAATACTACCACCACTACTACTATACCTCCTTATACCATTGAATATTCTATCCTTCTTCATATAAACTGATGAAGGTCTGAGTAATAATAATCTTGACTAGATAAAGATAAAAAGAGGATAAGGTTGCATATGCATGATATGATCCCAGATAAGTGCTGTATAAGGACAGGGTTAAAGGCATGCATGAATGCACCATCATACATAATCTCCATACTTGATGGTTCTAGAGGGGAGTACATGATAGGCCTTGTATGTAGAGAGCATGTAGCCCTTGTAGAGAGGTTGGTTGAGTTGAAGCAGAAGCATGGTGAGATACCTGAAGGCTCTGTAAGGTTCACAGAACTCAAGAGCGTAGCAACATCATGCAACTACCTCTAATCAATAAGCATAACTTCTCAATTAATTACAGAATCCTTTGAGAGGAAGAAGGAGTAGAGATGTGGTTCTTAATATACGCAGTTAAACATATTTAAAAGAAAGTAGTACTTACTACTACCATGAATGATGATACCGTTGCTGATGTAGATGTTGCTGGTGATGATAATAATAGTAATGGTGACGAGGTAGAGAACATCTTCTGCGATATATGTGGGAATGTTATAGAGGCATGCTCATGTGTATGCCCTTACTGTGGAGAGAGGGAAGGCTGCAGTTGTTGCCTATTTGATGCTACAACTGGAGGAGGTTAGCATTGTTGTGTTATTTATTATGCATATATATTATACACTAATTTTCAAATATATTGTAACGAATAGGATAAAAGAGAGGATCAGTATAGATAAGGCATGAAAGTGGTCAATAGGTTAAGTTGGGTGACTGGAGGGCCACAAGGGAGTGGTGTAGATACTGCAGCGAACATCTTTGCTAAAGCATGTGCACTTGGAGGGCTCTACATATTCGGCAAGAGGGAGTACCACTCAAATATAAAGGGGGAGCATAGTTACTTCAGCATATATGTAAGTGAGGAGCCTGTAAGGGCTCATGTAGACGATATAGATATGCTTGTTGTGTTTGATGCTGAGACCCTGTTCAGGCATGCAAAGAATGTTGTAAGCGATGGTGTAGTAGTCTACGATACATCCATAGCAGATACCAAGATAGATGATGTACAAACACTAGATAGGAGGAGAAGGGATGAGCTTGCATCTCTACTCTCTAGCAACTCGCTTGAGGGTACAGCAAGGGGCATGCTTAAACTCCTTGAGATGCAAGGGGCAAGGTTGTATGCTATACCATGCCATGACCTCCTTCAAGATATAGCAAGTAAGAGGAATGAACCATCACTTGGCAAGCTCACAAGGATGATAAATATAATGATGTTGGCATCATCCCTTGCACTACTTGAGTATGATCAGCAGATACTTGCAAATGCTATAAGGCATGTATTCAAGGCAAAGAAGAGCATTGCAGATCTCAACGTTGATGCTGCACTCTACACATACAACTACACAAAGGCCAAGTATGTTAATGAGGATGGTAGCATGAGGTATAGGCTCTCAGCAAGGGAGCCTATGCATAATATGCTACTCATGCAAGGTAACCAAGCAGTTGCTCTAGGGAAGATGGTTGCTGGCTGCAGATTCCAGACCTATTACCCTATAACCCCAGCATCGGATGAGTCTGAGTTTCTCGAGGCTAATGAGGTGCTTGATGGTAAAGGCTCAGTTGTAGTTGTGCAGACTGAGGATGAGATAGCAGCTATATCAATGGCAATAGGTGCAGGGCTATCAGGTGCAAGATCCTCAACAAGCACATCTGGTCCAGGGTTCTCGCTAATGGCTGAGGCTCTTGGTTGGGCTGGGATGAACGAGGTCCCAGTTGTAGTAACGCTCTACCAGAGGGCAGGACCAAGCACTGGGCTGCCTACTAGGCATGAGCAAGGAGATCTGTTATTTGCAATACATGCTGGGCATGGTGAGTTTCCTAGGATAGTCATAGCATCTGGGGATGTCGAGGAGGCGTTCTACGATGCAATAAGAGCCTTCAATTATGCAGAGCGCTATCAGATGCCAGTGATACATATAGTTGATAAGGCTATAGCGAATAGCATCATTGTATGCAAGGAGTTCAACCCTACTCTAGTGAAGATAGATAGAGGATTGCTGGTTGATAGTGTTGATGCTGCTACTGCTGCTACTGTTAACGTTACTACACCAATAGATGGTAGTTACTTGAGGTTCAAGTTAACTGATGATGGTGTATCACCAAGGGTAAGGCTAGGTACTCCTAACGCTATATTCTGGAATACTGGAGATGAGCATGATGAGAGAGGGCATATAACAGAGGAGCCAGATCTAAGGGTAATGATGATGGATAAGCGTATGAGCAAACTAGACCTTGTGCTTAAAGAGGTTAGTGAGGATGAGCAGGTAGTTATGCATGGCTATAGATCTGATGCAACAGTTATAAGCTGGGGCTCAACCAAAGGCGCTATACTGGATGCTATTGATATGCTCAAGGCAAATGATGGTATTGATATGAACTTTGTGCAGGTAAGACTACTCAACCCATTCCCATCAGCAAGGGTATCATCCCTGCTTGAGGGTACAAGGCTGCTAATAGATGTTGAGATGAACTACTCTGCCCAACTAGCAAGGTTGTTGAGGGCTAATATACAGCGTGATCCTGATTACTATGTTGTGAAGTACAATGGTAGACCAATGTCATCTAGCGAGGTTTATGAAGCACTGAAGGGTATAATCAAGGGAAGCATAAAGGGTAAGAGGGTGGTTTTGAGGCATGGTGTCTAGACAATTCAAGTTGGCAGATTACAAGACAGATGTGCATAACGACTGGTGCCCTGGCTGTGGAGACTTTGCTATCCTCAACTCAATACAGATGGCACTTGCTGATCTACAGATTGAGAGGCATAGAGCAGTGATATTCTCTGGCATAGGATGCTCTGGCAAGACTCCTCACTATGTTAATGTGTATGGCATACATACACTCCATGGTAGAGTGCTACCATTTGCAATAGGTGCAAAGTTAGCAAACCCATCGCTAGAGGTTATAGCGGTTGGAGGAGATGGAGATGGTTATGGCATAGGGGCAGGGCACTTTGTTAATGCTGGGAGGAGGAATGTAGATCTAACATACATAGTATTCAACAACGCTGTTTATGGGCTTACTAAGGGGCAGGCATCGCCAACATTAAAGCTTGGTATGAAGACCAAATCCCTTCCTAAACCAAACATAAACCAAGGCATAAACCCTGTGATGATGGCTCTAGCAGCAGGGTACACATTCATTGCTAGAGCATATGCCTATGATGTAAAGCATCTTAAGGATATAATAGTGAAGGCTATAAGGCATAAGGGTCTAGCATTGGTTGATGTACTCCAACCATGCCCAACATACAACGATATATACACAAAGGAGTGGTTCTCAGGCCTTGACAGGGTTGATCCAGCAAGTGGAAGAGCAATGCCAAGGATATACAAGTTGGAGGAGCAAGGGTATGATCCTGTTGTACATAGCTTAGATGATGAGGATGAACTTAATGCTAAGATTATGCAAGCAATAATCAAGTCTAGAGAGTGGGGGGATAGGATACCTGTAGGCATATTCTACCAGAACGAGCATATACCAGTGTATGAGGAGAGGATAGGTAGCAGGATACCTGATTATATGAGTAACCCACCAGCACTCCAGAGGATAGATGATGGTAATGGTAACCCATATGCAGATATAAGCAGATTACTGAATGAGTTTAGAGCAAGTACTGTGTAAATGCATGTTGCATAACATAAGCATAACTGTACAACTCGTAGCGTCATACTACTGCGCTATCTATGAACCTCCTAACCCACTTCACCGTTCTTCCAACATCTGCAGACTTTGTTATGTATGAGCCCATAACTATGATCTTAGCCCCTGCCCTTATCAACTCACATATGTTTGAATCATCTATGCCTCCAGCAACGGCTATAGGAACATTACATGAGCCACTCAATGCCTTCACAACCTTGATCATCTCATCCATGCGCATTGCCCCTGCCCTCACAGCATCTATACCCCTGTGTATGCATATGTAATCTACACCCAACTCGCATAGATCCATGCCTCTATCCAATGGGTCCTTTACATGAAGAAAATCAACCATTATCTTTACACCATGGTTCCTTGCTGTTATAACAGCATCCAGTATGGTCTTATCATGTGCTAGGGCAGATACAGTAACTATATCAGCATTATTCCTTGCTGCCATCTCAACCTCCTCTGCTCCATTATCAAGTACCTTCATGTCAGCAACAACGGGTAGATCCTTGCATACCTCCTTTATACTCTTTACAGATGAGATGCCAGCACTCTTTATGAGCAGTGTGCCAGCCTCTATGATATCAGCACCATTCTCCCTAGCCATTATTGCTATGCTTATTGCATCCTCAACCCTTACAACATCCAACGCTACCTGAAGTAATGCCATGCCCATATCATCCATTATAGCATACAGAATTATATAAATTTTGATTTATATATAGGTGTGTATTAAATTATTAATAGTTAGGAGAGGCTGATCATAGTAATATATTATTCATATATAAATTTTAATAATAGAATATATCTCCAAATGATAAGGGCAAAGTATTAAGTTAACTTCATTGCATCATATAACATGCTAGTGATAGACAAGTTAAGGGAGTACGTTAAGGAGAATAGAGATGATATAGTTAGTGATCTAAGGAGCCTAATAAAGCATCCAAGCGTATCTGCCCAAGGGATAGGTATAGATGAGTGTGCTGGAGTGTTGAATGGGATAATGCGTGATGCTGGGCTAGAGAGCAGGATAATAAGACCAAAGGAGGGTAATCCAATAGTCTATGGTGAAGTTAATGTTGGGAGTGATAAGAAGACGCTGCTCTTCTACGGGCATTATGATGTGCAGCCAGCAGAGCCTTTGGATGCATGGCGCTACAACCCATTCTCTGGCATAGTTACGGATGATAAGGTGCATGGGAGGGGCGCAGCAGACTCAAAGGGGAATGTTATAGCAGTGGTTAAGGCTATCAAGGCTATGTTTGATCTTAATGGTACACTTCCTCTGAACGTTAAGGTACTCATAGAGGGCGAGGAAGAGATATCATCTGTGCATCTACCAGCCTTTGTGAAGGAGCATGCAGATATGCTCAAGGCTGATGCATGTGTATGCTTTGATGGCTCATTGAACCCATCTGGCACCCCAAACATATACGCTGGCCTCAAAGGTTTGCTCTACGTTGAGTTTAGGACAAGAACAGCATCAGTAGATATGCACTCATCCCTTGCCCCAATAGCACCTAACGCTGCATGGACCCTCATAAAGGCTTTGAATAGTGTGAAGAAGGATGGTAGGATAATGGTTGATGGTTGGTACGATGATGTTAGAGTACCAAGCAAGGATGATCTTGTCTTACTCGATAGGCTAGAGTACGATCTTGAGAGCATCAAGAAGGATTATGGCGTGAGGGAGTTCATAGGCAAGGTTAAGGGCAAGGCTGCATTAAAGAAGTTGCTATTTGAACCAACTTGTAACATAGCAGGTATATACTCTGGCTATGTATCCTCAGGATCAAAGACGGTACTTCCAAGCGAAGCAATGGCAAAGGTTGACTTTAGGCTTGTTTATGATCAGAGGCCAGATGAGCTCTTCAAGAGGCTGCAGGATCATCTAAGTAAGATGGGCTTCATAGATGTTGAGTTAACTATGCTAGGCTCCCTTGAACCCTCAAAGACAGATCCAAACTCAAGGATAGTTAGAGCAGTAGCAAGTGCTGCTAGCAGTGTATACAATAGAGAACCATCTATATTCCCTAACTCATGGGCATCTGGACCAGATTATGTATTCACCAAACTGCTCAAGATGAACTCTGTATGGACTGGATGCTCACCAGCACATGCAAACATACATGCGCCTAATGAGTTTACAAGTATAAGGAATGTGATGGATGGCATATGCTATATTAGCAGCATAATGCAAGAGTTCTCAAAGTAGGCAAGGCAACAAACTAATACATTGCTTACTATACTATTGTTACTACCATTACTGCTACTCTTGCTATTACGCTTGTTACTACTCTTGCTACTGCTATTGTTCTTACTACTGTTATTGATTGCAACCAATAATGTTAACGCTTCCTTCTCCTGATCTTAACCCTCTTAGCCTTTGCCTCCTTCCTGCTGTAGGACTTTGCTGTGCATCTAGCAAACCTCTCAGGGTTGAACCTCTTTGCCATACATCAGAGTGCAGATACATGGATAAAGGTTTTTAGCTTGTTCATACAAGTTTAGAAGTGTTACTTGTAGGACATGCAGCATGGGCATACGTTATATCAAGATCATTAGCATCAGTGCTCAACGTTAAGATCAACCCTTATCTAGTGATGTTGCTTGGAATGGTGCCAGATGCTGATATCCTACTTCAGGAGTACATAAAGCATAGATCTGTAACCCATAGCATGCTATTCTGGGGTATTGTATTCATACCATTCTTCATAGCATATAGGAAGAGGAGCATACCATATTTCATGGCAGTTGTACAGCATATAATGCTTGGAGATGTTATAGTTGCAAGTACAAATCTGATATGGCCATGGAGGTATGAGATAGGCATGGGTTACAGCGCACTCTCACCTCTAAATATGGCTATGGAGTCCATTGGTCTGGGCTTAGCATTACTCTTAACCATAAAGTATGATAGGTTTATTATTACAAGGAATAGGTGTAACATACTTGGTTTAGTTGTTATACTACCTCTTCTAGGCTCCATGCTCTATCTCTTCACCGCAAATGGTCTGCTCTTCCTTGATCATATAATTGGTAGCAATATAAGTGCAAAGAACATGATTAGAGGTAGTAACGATATGATGTTTGTAGCAATGATATTGCATGTATCATTCTCTATACTCTTATCCATATCTATACTGCAGGGTATGTATGCACTTATAGCAAGGATACATTAAGAAGTGTACTCAATTATGTAACTGTTGTTACATAACATCTATTACATATCTTATATTACAACTGTGTTTATATCCTACTTATGAAGAGTAATAATAGGTATGAAGAAGAATGATGACAAGAGCAATAAGAGCGATACAATGCTAGAGAATTCAAGGAGGAGGAGCAGAGAAGAGATATTGGCAAGTGTACTTGTATCAGCCATAAACGGTACAACCAAGACCAAGATAATGTATAGTAATGCTTTAAACTTTGCACAGGTGAAGTACTATATAAATTACGCCATTGAATCTGGCTTTATTAGAGTGTATGAGGATAATACTGCTGGCAAGAGAGGCAGATATATATACGTAACAACTGAGAAGGGGCTTGAGTACCTAAAGTTCTATGAAAGCTTAAATACTGGTAGGGCGAATGCTAGTATATTAAGCAAGAAGTATTCTGATAAAGGTGATTAGAGATGATGGGTGTAGAGGTCAAGGAGGGGTTAAAGGATAGGTTAAAGGCTATGGATGTGAACAAGTTGATAACAGTAGTTATACCAACGCTCAATGAGGAGCAGGGTATAGCCAAGGTTATAGAGGAGTTGCACTCTCTAGGCATAACCAACATCCTTGTTGTTGATGGCTACTCTAGCGATAGAACAGTTGATGTTGCAAAGAGTCTAGGTGCAAGGGTCATCTACCAGCATGGGCATGGTAAGACTGGAGCACTCAAGGCTGCTGTTGAGCATGTTAATACTCCATACATGCTTGTCATGGATGGAGATTACACCTACGATGCATCGAGCATAGAGCGCTTCATCCAGCATATGGACAACTATGATGAGATAATAGGTGCAAGGATACCTGTTGATGATGCTAGTATGAGCAGGTTACACAGGTTTGGTAACGCTGTGATAACAAAGGCATTCAACCTACTCATGAATACAAACCTCTCAGATGTATGCTCTGGCATGTACATGCTCAAGACAGATACGATGAGGGAGATCGATCTTAACACATCTGGCTTCGATGTTGAGGCTGAGATTGCTGCACAGATAGCAAGCATAGGAAGCATAACAGAGGTTCCAATAAACTATAGAGCAAGGATTGGGAGGCAGAAGCTCTCAACATGGAAGCATGGGTTCAGGATAATTAGCAGTATATTCAACCTTGCAAAGGTGCATAACCCTGGTACATTCTACTCACTATTGGTTAGCCTCTTGCTTATACCTACTGGCATAATATTCTTCAACTCATTACTTGAGGTTATGTACACTGGGAAGTTCTCAAGCAACTGGTTCCTTGTAGGTGTAGCACTACTTCTAGTAGCAATACAGGGAATGAGTATAGGTGTACTCTCTCTAGTAGTTAAGCGCTCTCAGATGAGGCTCATAAGGATGATGAGGAGGCAGATAGGCAAGGTATACACATAGATACGCAGAGATAATTATGCACTACCACCATTCTATCCTCTAAATATTGAAATACCAGCATAAGGATTGTATACTGTGTGCTCCATAATTGCATACAAGGGTTACAGAGATGCTGCTCCTCTAATAGTTAAAGCGTTATCTAGGATGGAGTATAGAGGCTATGATAGTGTTGGTATAGCAACTGCACATAACAACTCAACCATCATGGTTAAGAAGGGTGTTGGCAATGTTGGTTATGTTAACTCTAGACTTAACCTTGATAGGATGCATGGTAGGGTTGGGATTGGGCATACAAGATGGGCTACGCATGGAGTAGTTAGCGATATCAATGCTCATCCTCATGTATCTTGTGATGGGAGGATAGCAGTAGTGCATAATGGTATAGTAGAGAATTATGCTGCTCTAAAGTATGCACTTGCCTCTGAAGGGCATGTATTTAGAAGCGATACAGATAGCGAGGTTATAGCACACCTACTAGAAGATGCTTTTACAGAACCTCAATCTGATGAAGAAGAGATGCTAGGCAAATTGGTTAATGTGTTAAATCTATTGAATGGCTCATACTCATTTGTAGCATTGGTAAGTAATGGTATGCTTGTAGGAGCAAGGTACCATGAGCCACTCATAATAGGGTTAACCAATCCAAGTAAGGATGATGGTGATGATGGTGGTGATGATAGCATATTATATGCTGATGAGTGCTTCATAGCAAGCGATGTTCTAGCATTCATAGAGTATACAGATAAGGCTGTCTTCCTTGCTGATGGCGAAGCATTCCTTGTTAGGTATGCTGATGCATCTAAGCAGAGGGTTATGGTTAAGATATTCGATAGGAATGGTAATGTAACTAATAAAGAGATCACACAGATAGCATGGGAGTTTGCTGATGTTGATAAGGGCAGATTTGCACACTATACACTGAAAGAGATACATGAGCAGAGGTATACTATAGGCAAGGCATTCAATGCTAGTGATGATAGATTACGTGAACTCATTAACGTTCTAATTAATGCTGATAGGATAATAGTTACTGGCTCTGGTAGCAGTTACCATGCAGCATTGATTGCAAAGCATCTCTTCTCCAAGTTGTGCATGCTAGCCTGTGATGCTATAGTTGCAAGTGAGTTCATATACAGCATCGATACCTATGCAAATAATGCTGGTAAGCCTCTCCTCATTGCAATATCACAGAGTGGAGAGACTGCAGATGTGCTTAATGCTGTTAGGATAGCAAGAGGCAAGAACTTCAGGATAGCATCGATAGTGAATGCTCCATTATCTACCCTTGCAAGGGAGAGCGATATCTATCTGAGTATAAATGCTGGTCCAGAGATAGGAGTTGCTGCAACAAAGAGCTTCACAGCACAGATGGCACTTCTGTACAGGATGAGCATCGAGGCTTCAAGGAGCAATGGTATGAACCCTCTAACGCTAGATATAGGTAGTTCCAATATCTATGTAGATAAGATATTAGGGATGGAGGCATACATAAGCGATCTTGCAGAGAGTATAAAGAATGTAAACAGCATCTACATAATAGCAAAGGGCATACATCATGTCATAGCTCTTGAGGGTGCATTGAAGCTCAAGGAACTTGCATATGTGCATGCTGAAGGTATACATGCTGGAGAGTTGAAGCATGGTCCTCTAGCATTGATAGATGGGAAGAGCATAGTTATAGCACTGAACCCAATGGATGATACTTATAGTGATGTACTAGCATCTATTCATGAGGCAAAGGCTAGGGGTGCATGCATAATAGGTGTATCTGACTCTAGATGTAATATGTATGATTTTACACTTGAAATACCTAGAGTAGATAGACTACTATACCCCTTGTATGAGGTTATACCACTTCAGTTGCTAGCATACCATATGGCACTGAAGAGGGATTGTAATCCAGATTATCCAAGGAACATAGCAAAGTCTGTAACAGTCAAGTAAAGTAAAAGTGAATACGTTGCTACTGCTACATATTAACCAGTATACTACACAACTCATCTGGGCATGGAGATGTAAGGAGGGTCCATAGATGCATGGAGCATATTTATGTAAAGCAGCATTGCTGCAACAGTTACAATTCCAGATATACCGAATACAACCCTCTCTACCTGCATCATGTATGGAAGTATATTCCATGCAACCCTCAATACTATTGCAGTTAATAGTACTATCAATGGGACCATGTTGAATCTTGTATAGTTAACATTCCTCCCAAGTATTGGAGGCAGCATTATTGGCATGAAGTTCATTATTGTTATGCCTATGAATCCTATAGTAACTATGTGTATTGCTAGATCGTAAAGGTTGAAGGAAGGGTTTATCGCGTAAAGTATTGCAGATATAAGGCCTAGGAGCAGTGCTACATAAGATACCCTCAAGAGTGTAGCAAAGAACCTTAACCTTGCTACCTTCTCCATTGCTTGAGGATCATCAGATGTGTAGAGGAACTCAGGTATGGTTAATCTACGCATGATGTATATGCTGTAGGCAAATGTTAGAGAAGATGCTATCATAGCAATCATTGCATAAAGGAAGAGGTGTAGTAAGAGCAGGGATGAAGATGCTAGAGCAGAGATGAATGCAACCTTATCAATACCACTCATGGGGGTTGATTGGTTGAAGAATACTGGCACAACCTTGTACTGTACACCAAATATCGTTAATATTACTGATGTTAGCCATATGTATATTAGGTTCAGGGGCTCCATACCTATGCCTATATCTGTTATAGTAAGTGTATGAAGTACATTGTAGATGATTAGCATAGCTAATGCAAGTATAAAGTAGTAATCTGCCAACCTACCTACCCTTGGGGCAATCTTTAGCATCAATAGTATCACTATAGAGAATAGCACTAATGCAGTTATCTTGAGTGTGTATGATGTTACAGTCATAGTAGTAGCAATAGCAGCAGTACCATCCACCGTATCCATTGCTATAATCCTGCTAGAGTGTACAATCAATGCTATGATCATCAAGATGAATGATATCTTTGCCTCCCTTACATGGGTAAACCTTATACTCCTTATCCTTGGTAGCAGCATGTACATAACTCCCATTATGAGCAGTGTGACTGCTCCAGTCTGCAACTCCTTATGTAATGTGAATGCACCTGCTGGTATACCTACACTATAGCCAGAGAGGGTTAACATCCATGTTGAACCTATGCTACTGCCTATGAAGAGCATTACTACACTTGCTATGACGAATGGTCTGCTCCATGTTGAGATGAGAAGCATATGGGTAAGAAGTAGGATGAACATTATTTATACAATAGCAACATATCTGGTAGCAGTAAGAGCAATAGCAGATAGTTATCCTTTTATAACTGCTTGCCTCCTTTAGTTAGAGGCTGAGGAAGAGGTTGGGCGCAAGCGCATCGTTTGAGCCACTGCTCTGGATGCTGCTATTTGGCGTTGTAGCATCAGTGCCAGCACTCATAGTAGCAAAGATGATAGCACCAAGGAGGAGGTTCTTCAACCCTGTTAAGTTCATGCCAATGGAGTGTGGGCAGGTTCCAACTGGAGAAGGTAGGACTAGGTTCATGATGCAGTACTACTCATACGTGCTCATGTTCGTTGTCTTTGATGTTATGACCATCTTCCTTTATGCTTGGGGTGCATCACTGTTTGCTCTACCAAGAACGGTTACCCTTCCAATAATAATCTTCCTTGCCATTCTAGGTGCTGCACTAGGCTATGCCATGTACCTATCTGCAAGAAGGGATATATGGTGAGTAGAAGTTATCCTCACCATATCTATTGCAACCAACATCAATCAATCCATCCATCAATAACTGCTACTACTATCATAATGCTAACCTCCTGTTAATCATAATTGATAAGGTATAAATAATATGTTAGGATAGGGTATATGAAGTTGTATGTTAAGAGAACTCCTAAGCCCTAAGACTGAGAGTAAGAGGGTTGATGGTGAGAGGCCAGCAAACTTCAACGTTCTAGTTGGTAAGTTATCTGAAGTACTTGTAAGGGCAGTTGATAAGCCATTGGGCTATGCAATAAACTGGGGAAGGTTATGGTCACTCTGGCCTGTACACCTTGAGACAGCATGCTGCAGTCTTGAGTTTGGTGCAGCATCTGGCCCTAGATATGATGTTGAACGCTTCGGCATAATCGAGGCCTTTGGCTCATTGAGGCAGTGTGATCTTATGGTTATACAGGGCACTGTAACAAGGAAGATGGCACCAAGGGTAAGGATGATCTATGATCAGATGCCAGAGCCCAAGTATGTTATAGCCATGGGCGCATGTGCAATAACTGGAGGATTATACTTTGACTCATACAACGTGCTCCCAGGTATAGATGGTGTTATACCAGTTGATGTTTATGTGCCAGGATGTCCTCCAAGGCCAGAGACGTTGATACAGGGCTGCATACTCTTGCAGGAGAAGATAAAGAGGACTAGGTTCAGGTAGTTAGCAATAGCAACAGCTAGATGGTGGCATATGAGCCAGCAAGGTCAAGGTCAAGCAAGCACTGATCAGTTGATAGTTGAGAAAGGGATTGTAGATAAGGTTATTGCAAGGTTTGGTGAGAATGTCAAGGTAGCATATGTAAAGCCTAGAAGGATAAGGTTCAATGTGAGCAAGGATCACATCATAGAGTTTGCTAGATTTGTAAGGGATGAGTTAGGATTTGACCATCCAATATCTGTCTCAGGTGTTGATTACCCAAAGAACAAGATGATAGATGTTGTGTATCATATAGGCTCATGCACTAGCAATGATTATAGATCATTCGTTCTTGCATTTGCTGTACAACTAAACAGGGATGATCCTGTTATGCCTACACTAACCCCCGTGTATAGAGGGGTTGAGTACCATGAGCGTGAGACATTTGAGATGCTTGGAGTTATATTCGATGGACATCCAAGGCTTGAACGCTTACTCCTTCCAGAGGACTGGGCAGATATACCACCGTTACGTAAGGACTTCCACATAAAGGGGAGGGAGGAGTGATCTAACCTGCTAGTAAGGTGAGAGATATGGGTATTGAGATTGGGAAGGGAAGAGGAAGAGGAGAAGAAGAGAGGATACCTGGGTTCGAGTTGGAAGGAAGAGATGAGGATGGCATGGATAGAGGTATACTTACCCTCAGCGTTGGCCCCCAGCACCCAGGGTCTGGGCACTTTAGGCTCATAGTTAAGGTTGATGGTGATATAATAGTTGAGGCATTACCAGACCCAGGGTATGTGCATAGAGGAGAGGAGAAGATGTGCGAGTATAGGAACTACATACAGAACATACCCCACCTTGAGAGGCCAATGATAGCAGACTCATGTGGTATACTCTACCCATACGTTCTTGCTGTTGAGGAGATATGTAACATACCAGTACCTGAACGTGCAAAGTACATAAGGGTTATAATGGCTGAGATCAACAGATGCATATTCGAACTATACTGGCTTGCAATATACGGCATATTCCTAGGCCACTCTACAATGTTCATGTGGCCAATGGCTGATAGGGAACTGCTCATAGACCTTGCTGAGATGGCCTCTGGTGCAAGGGTTACACATGCATACTTTGTTCCAGGAGGGGTTAGGAATGATCTACCAGATGCATTCCCTGAGAAGGCTAGAAAGCATCTACTCTACTTCAGGAACAGGCTAAAGGAGTACAAGGATATATTCTACGATAATCCATTATTCCAGGCTAGAACAGTTGGTGTTGGTATATTACGTAAAGAGGATGCGATAAACCTTGGTGCAACTGGTCCAGTGCTTAGAGCATCTGGTGTTGAGCATGATATACGTAAGGTAGAGCCATACGATGTTTACGATGAACTTGACTTTGATGTTATAACTATGAAGGAGGGGGATAGTTTTGCTAGGGCATATGTACCATGGCTTGAGATGTATGAGAGTGTTGAGATTGCACTTCAGGCATTGGAGAAGATGCCCTCAGGCCCAGTAAGGACCAAGTTGGGACCAAACCCAAAGGGCGCTGTTGGAGAGGTATTCAAGCGTGTTGAGGCAGCAAGAGGGGAGTTGGCATACTACCTTGTTAGCGATGGTAATCCAAAACCATACAGGGTGAAGTTGAGCGTACCATCTTTCAGGGAGATACCTGTGATGGCACACCTACTCAGGGGAGCAAAACTTGCAGATATGCCAAGTATATACTGGAGTATGAACTACTGGCCGGTGGAGGCTGATAGGTAGTTGATAGGTAGATATAGAGATGGAGAGATGGGTGAGTGGGTGAGTGGGTGAGTAGGAGGAGGTAGGATGAGTGATGGCTACAGTTAGCGAGTTCACATTCTCAAACTTTGTAAAGAGCGTGCTCTGGTTGCTCTTCTGGATACTCATGATAGTCTCGCTCATAGTACTTCCTATAATATTCATAGTGCTCTTCTATGTCCCTCCTCCAGTCATAAATGGGGTTGAGGTAAACCCATATCTACTGCTAACTATGCTGATCAACCCTCAGGTTGGCGCACCATTGATAAGACCAACGATAGAGAGCCTATTCTTCAGGATAGCAGTATTCCCAGGGTTCACCTTTGCTGCTCTCTTCGCTACAGTCCTCATATTTGCTGAGAGGAAGACCCTTGCAAAGATGCAGTTGAGGGTAGGGCCTTACCATGCTGGTAGAGAGGCGTTCTGGTGGGCAAACTCCCTTGGAGGGTTCCTCCAACTTATAGCAGATCTACTCAAGTTACTGGGCAAGGAGATAATAGTACCATCTGGCGCAGATAAACCAATATTCTGGGCTGCACCTGCAGTTCTTGTCATAGCAGCAGCAGGACTCATAGCACTAATCCCTGTAGCACCAGGATGGGTGATAGCAGATATTGATGTGAGCCTTCTGGCAGTCTTTGCACTTCTAGGCTTCTTCCCCCTAACAGTTCTTCTAGCATCCTATGCTAGCAACAGCAAGTACCCATTCATTGGAGGGCTAAGGGCACTATACCAGTTGATCTCATATGAGATACCATTGATACTTGCAGTACTCCCAATAGTTATACTTGCATCAACGCTAAGCCTAACAGGCATAGTTGAGGCTCAGTATGCATACTGGTTCATACTGCTTGTGCCTATAGGGGCATTTGTATTCTTTGTAACTGCTTTAGCAGAGCTTGAGAGGATACCATTTGATCTCCCAGAGGCTGAGAGTGAGATAGTTGCTGGATGGTTGACTGAGTACTCTGGCATGGCATATGGGCTAATCCAGCTAGCAAACTACATAAAGATGTATGCATTATCAGCACTCTTCACAACGCTCTTCCTTGGTGGGTGGATAGGGCCAGAGTTCCTTCCTAGCATAGAAGTCTTCAATGTGCAAGTGCTCAGCAGTAGTGAGGTTAGTGGCATGTTCTGGTTCACCATCAAGACACTTGGTGTAGCATTATTCATGATAATTATAAGGGGTATAAATCCGAGGGTGAAGATAGATGTGCTGCTAAGGGCAGGATGGTCTAAGTTGATAGCATTGGCATTCATCAATGTATTTATAGCAGTAGCACTACTCTACATGGTGTTGTAGGTGTTGATCCTTGAGGTTGATAATTATGATGCTGATATCGTTAGCGTTGGTTCAGATGCCAACAAGGTTAGCAGTAGTTAGTGATGGTGATGGTGATAGTAGTATGGTGGTGATGGATTAATGGGTTCGGTCTCAGGTATGCTAAGGGCACTGGCATCTGGTAGCAAGCATCTAGCAATAAAGAGGTTCACCCTACGTTATCCAGAGCAGAAGTTGAAGTTCGTTGGTGATGGCTATCAATTCGATCCAAAAGATGGTGTTGGGATTGTAGGGTATAGAGGCAGACACATCCTCTACCATGACAAGTGTACTGGCTGCCAACTCTGCTCAATAGCATGTGAAGGTATAGCAGAAGCAATAAGCATGGTTAAGGTTGATAAGCAGTACAAGCAGAACAAGAAGGGTATAATGCCCCAGATAGACTATGGGAAGTGTGTCTTCTGTGGGCTCTGCGTTGATGCCTGTCCATTCTATGCATTGTTTATGACAGATGATTATGAGTTAGCAGCATACACTAAGGAGCATCTAATATACACACCAGACCAGCTTGCTGTGAAGCCAAAGTACCAAGGCACATACGAGATAAAGATAGATGAGTTGGGTGCATATCATGATGAGTGATCCCTACTTCATAGCAGTATCTGCCATAACAATTGCATCAGCCATAATAGCACTCGAGTTCAGGGAGTTGATATACGGTGCAATAGCCCTTGCAATCACACTCCTAGGCATTGCAATGTTCTTTGTGCTCCTAGATGCTGCATTCGTTGCAATGTTCCAGATAACAGTTTACGTTGGTGCAGTTGTAGTACTCATAATCTTCACGATAATGCTTGTTAGAAGAGAATCATGGCTTAAGCTTGATGAGGGAGGAAGGAGGAGGGTTATGGGTGCGGTTGTGGCATTAGCAGTTATAGGGCTCGTTGGTGCTCTACTTGCAGGCTCAAGCATAGCAAGATGGCAAGCATCTGAGAATGCTCCAACCCTAATACAGATAGGGGAGGAGATGCTCACATACTACTCTCCAGCATTCATAGCATTGGCATTGACACTTGCAGCATCTGTAATAGGTGCATTGGTGCTTGCAAAGGTTGAGAGGGGTAAGGAGAGGGAAGGAGGAGGTGTAGAGAGAGAGGCAGAGGGAGAGGAGAGTGCAGAGGGTGTTGGTAGTGAGGAGGAGAATAGGGTAGGGGAGCAGGAATGGGAAGGGAAGAGTAAGTAAGCAAGAGAGGAGAGGGGTGAATTGGCAGATGGTAACAGCAACAGTTAGATATGAAGTCAATACCAGTGTTTTGAAAGTGTATGAGGGAAGAAGGATGATGATGGAGAGGGAGAGGGAGGAGGAGAGAAGGAGAAGGAGGAGGAAGAGTGTATGGCAGAGATACTAGATTATACCATAGTCTCAATAATACTCCTTGCAATAGGCATCTATGGACTTACTGTGAAGAGGAACTTTATAAGGATGATCTTTGTTGTAGAGATAATCATTAACGCTGCAAATCTAAACCTTGTAGCATTCTCTAGGCTAATGCCAGTTCCAAATTCAACAGGACAGACATTCGCACTATTCTCAATAGCAATAGCAGCAGCAGAGGTTGCGGTTGGGTTAGCGCTGATAATAGTTGCATATAGAATATATAGGAACATAGATATCAAGGGGTTGAAGAGGCTAAGCGGGTAATGTACTACCTATTGCAGGCTGTCTTCATACCACTTCTACTATCACCCCTAGCCTACTACATAGGCAGGAGGTATGGGGTAAACGCATCAACATGGTTCACCTTTGCAATAATGCTGTACTCTACACTCATGCTACTCCTAGCCTCTATGCAGGGAAGGTATGAGGAGCACTATCCATGGAGCCAGTTGGGTGAGTTTGGATTACTCCTTGATGGGTTGAGCATACCATTCGCTTTAATAATATACATACTCTCAACAGTGCTGGTGCTCTACTCAAAGCCATACATGGTTCACAAGATAGTTGAACAGTACGAACATGAACATGCAAATGCTGGGGGTGCACCAGTTAGAGCAGTTGTGGAGGTGCCAGTAGAGTATATCAACACCAACATGGGCATATACTATGCATTGTACCTTGCATTTGCCATGGGTATGCTTGGAACTGTACTTGCTACCAACCTTGTACAGTTCTACATATTCTTTGAGTTGATGCTTGTACCATCATTCTTCCTGGTAGCCTTGTATGGCTATGGTGCAAGGAAGAGGATAGCACTCATGTACCTCTTCTGGACGCATGTTGGTGCTGTAGTACTCTTGATAGGACTCATAGCCATGGGTCTATCTTCCAACAGTTTCGATATCTCTTCCATAGATGAGGCTATGATAGATAAAGGTCTGCTACCATTCATAGCAGGAGCCATAGTTATAGGGCTTGTAGTAAAGTTAGCGATATTCCCAGTGCATATATGGCTGCCATATGCCCATGCTGAAGCACCAACTCCTATAAGCGCACTCTTATCCCCAGCTATGATAGGAATAGGAGGGTATGCACTGGCAAGGCTTGTAATGCAGTTGCTTCCAAGCACCTATGCAGATATCTCTATATGGTTGAACCTTGGAGGGCTTGTTACCATGATATATGGAGGAGCAATGGCACTAATGCAGGATGATGTGAAGAGGGTTCTAGCATACTCCAGCATAAGCCAGATGGGCTACTTCCTCTTTGGCATCTCATCCCTAAGCGTTATAGGTTCTACTGGTGCTGTGATGCTATATGTTAGCCATGGTACTGGTAAGGCACTGCTCTTCATGATGGCTGGGATGCTTATAATGCAGGCAGGGACTAGGAGCCTTGCCAGACTTGGTGGGCTAGCAGGGAGGATGCCAATAACCGCAGTTACAGCAATGATAGGAGGGTTGGCAATAATGGGCATACCACCAACAAATGGGTTCATGGCAGAGTGGATGCTATTCCTTGGTGTGCTTGAGAGCGCTGTTAGTGTAGAGCATGGCTCCCTTGTAAGGGTAGTAGCATTTGCCCTAGCAATGGCAGCAACTGTGCTTACAGCAGCATACATACTCTGGATGTACAAGCGTATATTCTATGGAAGTAGGGAAGGTATGGAGCATGTTAGGGAAGGCTCTATGTACATGACTGCACCAATGATGTTCCTTGCAGTACTAACCATAGTGATAGGCATATATCCAGATATGTTTACCTCGATCATAGTACCATTCATGAAGGCATTGTTTGGAGGAGGGTTATGATATGATGATAGGAGAAGGTGGATGTGATGGGGTTATGAGTACTAGCATGAATAGGATGGGGTGAAGATGGAGAGATGATGGTAGATCTAAGCATGATCATAAGCATAATAGTGCTTGCAGCAGGGGCAGTAGAGGAGAGTGCTGATAGGTTCATCCATAATCCAGAGTTTGATGCTCTAGCACTCAACATATGGCTTGTATGGGTACTTCCTATGATAGGTGCAATGTTAAGCCCGTTGTTTGGAAGGATTGGTAGTAGAGTTAGGGATACAGCACCAGCAGCATTCTCACTTGCAAGTGCAATACTAGCATCAACACTCATCCCCATAGCACTTGCAGGGGATGAGGTACATAGCCAGTACACCTGGATACCAGATCTAGGCATAAGGGCTGGTGTTATAGCAGATACCCTAAGCATAATTATGAGCAACCTGGTAGCATGGATATCCTTCCTCATCATGGTATACAGCATAGGCTACATGAAGGGCGATCCTAATCTGGTTAGATACTGGTTCTTCATGAACTTCTTCATAGGAAGTATGCAGTTGATAGTGTTATCTGATAACCTACTCATGCTCTTCTTCGGCTGGGAGGGTGTTGGCCTTGCATCCTATGCGCTAATAGGCTTCTGGTACAAGGATAGGGTAAAGGATTACGTTGGTAGGATAGGTCACCATGCATGGGGTATAGCACAGTACACATCACCATCGCATGCTGGTATGAAGGCATTCCTCATGACTAGGGCGGGGGATGCTGCAATGCTTGCTGGTATGTTCCTCATCTTCATACATGCTGGCACATTCGAGTACAAGTTACTCCTTGAGGATACAGAATGGACACATGTGATGCAGTCAAATGGCTTACTTGTACCTGCTGCAGTACTGATATTTGTAGGGGCAATAGGCAAATCTGCACAGTTCCCACTACATGAATGGCTCCTTGAGGCTATGACTGGTCCAACATCAGTCTCAGCACTCATACATGCAGCAACCATGGTTAAGGCAGGGGTATTCCTCGTAGCAAGGCTAGGTCCATTGTTCTTTGCTGTAGCAAGTATGGATGTTGGAGTATTCTTTGAGGTTGTTACATGGGTTGGGGCAATAACAGCATTCATGCTTGCATCCCAAGCAATAGTGAACAAGGAGATAAAGAAGGTTCTAGCATACTCAACAGGCTCTCAGATAGGCTACATGCTACTAGCATTAGGCATAGCAGGTCTATCAGCAGAGTTCATAAATGGTTATACAGCAGGGCTCTTCCATCTTGCAAGCCATGCTATGTTCAAGGCATCGCTATTCATGGCTGCTGGAGGTATACTGCATATAGCAGAGAGTAGGTTCATGGATGATATGGGAGGGTTGAGGAAGCATGCTAGAAGAACCTATATATTCATGCTTGCAGGTGCACTCTCCCTTGCTGGTGCACCAATAATAACATCAGGCTTCTGGAGCAAAGATGCAATATTTGCATCACTACTAGAATCCCATTACATTTATGCTCCAGTACTCTTCTGGATGGCATTCCTTACAGCAGTGATGACTGCATTCTACACCATAAGGATGGTAGGTATGGTGATGTTTGGGGAGAAGAGCAAGCACTTGCAGGAGTTGGAGCATCATGGGCATAAACTCCATGATGTTAGTGCTGTTATGTGGGTACCATTCGGCATACTTGCTGGGCTTACTATAGCAATAGGTGTAGCAGGACCATTTGTAGAAGGGCAACTCCATGAACTCTTCTCTATCTTCCTACTCAACTCATATGGTATAGAGAGTCATGGAGAGGTTGCCATTAATCCTGAAGCGGTAGCATCATCTGTGATAGCATTTGGTATAGGCTCTGGTCTTGGCTACATATTCTACATAAGGAGAGCAGTAAGTCCAGAGGTTGTAGCAAGGAGTGCAGTAGCATATGCAGTATACAGGTTCTTAGAGAATAGATGGTATGTTAACAGCATCTACTACTGGGCATTCGTTATAGCACCACTGTTAGCATCTAGGCTAACATGGAGATACTTTGAGATGATTGTTATAGATGGTATAAATCCAGCATTCCAGTTTGCAATGGCATGGTGGTCAAAGGTTGTAAGGTATATGCAGACTGGTGTTGTTCAAACATACATATACGCATTTGCAGTTGGGATTATATTCGTACTACTGCTAGTCATAGCAGGGAGTGGTGCATAATGATGGTGGCTGTTATTGTTATTATTATGGTGATTATGGTTATGGTTATGGTTGTGATGGCTAGGGCTATAAGTATGATGATAATGAGCATGCTAAGGGTCATGATTAGGATGGGGATGATGAGCAAGTATACGCACTCAACTATGCATGGAGGTAGAGATTTGTATGGTTGTAGTAAGCAAGGTGCCGTTGGTATTGGCTATGTTAGTAATGGTAGTAGTAGTAATAGTAGTAGCTATTGTGTTTGTATAGGTGGTGGTATAGCATCATGGTGGTAGATCTTTACTCTACACCAGTCATAATTACCATAATCCTTGGGGTTACAGGTCTAGTCCTTCCATTGCTTGATACATTCAGGAGGAGGGATATGAGCCATAAGGTGCATGGTAGCATAGCCTTTGGCGCACTAATCCTCTCCATAGCAGTTATACTTGCTAGGATAGCATCTGGCTCTATACCTCTAGGCATAACGTTTACAGATCAGGTTATGGCAGATGATATGTTTGGTTCATTCTTCAGCATAGCTATGCTAATAGTTGCAGTAAGCACTGTAGTCTCATCAGTTGAATATATGCGTAGGGTACCAAACCCAGGACCTTACTACTCCCTCATCCTACTCTCATCTATAGGCATGGTCATACTAGCATACTCTACAGATCTGCTTATGCTTATAGTTGCATGGGAGTTGATGAGCATCCCTACCTATGTCCTTGCAGCCTACAGGAAGAGGGATCCATTGACAAACGAGGCAGCGATCAAATACTTCCTGTTTGGTGCACTTGCATCTGGCATACTCATATATGCTGCATCTCTCATCTATGGCATAACTGGCTCAACCAACATAGCAGTAGTTATACAGTCACTCATCAACATAGATAAAGGATTGGGGCCATTGGCATTAATAGCATTAGCATTACTCATAGCAGGCTTTGGGTTCAAGATGGCTCTAGTCCCATTCCATATGTGGATCCCTGATACGTATGAGGGTGCACCAACACCAATAAGCGCACTCCTCTCAGCAGCAACAAAGAAGGCTGGGTTTGCAGCAGCATTCAAGGCAGTGATATTTGGAATGCTTGTATTCAACGTTGAGTGGAGTCTGATGCTTGCTGTTATAGCAGTACTCACAATGACCATAGGTAACCTTGCTGCTCTAACGCAAAGGAGTATGACTAGGATACTTGCATATTCAAGCATATCCCAGGCAGGTTACATGCTTATAGGATTGAGCCTTGCTCCATACTCAGATCTTGCAATGCAAGGTACACTCTTACATGTTATGAACCATGCTGTAATGAAGTCCTCAGCATTCATTGCTGCTGCTGGTATAGCACTGGTCATAGGCACTATGAACATAGACCAGTATAGAGGTATAGGACGTAGGATGCCAATAACATCTCTAGTAATGGCTGTATCACTGCTAGCACTTGCTGGAGTACCGCCATTGAACGGGTTCTGGAGCAAGTTCATACTCTTTGCTGCTGCTGTTAATGCTGGTTCTACAGTATCATGGGCCCCATACCTTGCAATAGCAGGTATATTAAACAGCGCACTATCTCTAGGCTACTATGCATGGGTGATAAGGCGTATGTACTTCGATGAGCCTACTTCTATCCCAGCATTGAACCAGAGTTATGTGTATGGTAGTGTGGGTATGCTCAAGGTAAGGGAGCCTAGGCTTATACTTGCAGTACTTGCATTTGCTCTAGCATTCATGGTTGGGTTTGGAGTATATCCTGCTCCACTGATATCATTTGCTCAAGCATCTGTGCCAGCAAGTGATGTATTCTCTACACTACCAAGAGAGTTGCAGTCTAGCATGCAGGAGCATAGCAATAGCAATGCTGAGAGTATGGATGGTAGTAAGAGTAACAGTAACGGTAGTACTACTACATACAATCAATCTGTTCAGGCTGGTGAGGTGGGTGCAAATGGTGTTAACAGTAATGGTAATGGTAATGGTGATGGTAAGACTGATGGCAGTAACAATTACGATGGTGGAGTTAATTCTACCGCTAATGGTGAAGTAAGAGTAGTGGAAGAAGATAAGGCAGTAACAACCGTAGTAGAAGGTTCATCACACTCTAGCCCTTCCAGATCAAGAACCCCTTAGCCTTCAGAATCTCTTAGCATATACTCTATCTCCCTAGCAAGGTAACCCTCATCAACCTTTGAGAGATCATATCTATAGTAATCGAATCTATCTGGATCGTACTTGCATATAACCTCTATAGGCTCACCCTTTGCAATCCTCTCCTCTATAACCGATCTATGAGCATATGCTGTAAGGAATCTGTAGCCTCTCCTCTTAGCCTCTAGTATGAATGAGTAACGTAGGAGATGGCCACCATTTGCACCCCAGTATGGATAGTCTATACTTATTGGCTCAAGGTATATGGTATTCCTCTTACCCTTATTCTCATCCCTAGTACCTCTTCTCAGCCTATATAGTTCAAGAGGTCCACCTTTGGAGTAGCCAAGTATGTTATCCCCATCATCATTGCTAGCATCATCATCATTATTGCCATTGACAATCTTCCTCAACGTGATGAGCAAAGTATCATTACGCTTAAGTGTAGATACGAACTGCTCATCGCTAATACGCATTGGAAGTGGTAGTAGTTTATGTAATCTAAGGAGGGAGTTTATGCATGAATCTGAACAACAATAACCACCATTACTATTCTCAACCTTAATGTTGAACCTTATGAGCCCCTGTCTTATCATCTCCCTTATCTCCAACTCTCTTGCATATGCTTCTTTGAATGAATTAACGTTATTGTAGAACCTCTCCCTGTACTCTGCTGGTACTGCTGAGAGGATGAGATCAAGCATATCCTTCTCATCCTCCAGCATTATTTTGAAGTACTTAACAGCCTCTCTATTTATCATGGAGGGATGCCAGCCTAGTGCATGGGCATTCTTCATTGCAAGCTCCATACACCCATTGTAATCCTTCATCGCATATCCTGCAACCCTCTCTGCTATAGAGACTATCCAACCAAGCCACATGTAATGCTCCCTTTTACGATCGTTCTTAGGTATACCAGCCCTTGTAAACAACTCATCAATCCTATTCAATGCATGCTCCTTTACACTGCCAGTGAATGGAAATGCTGTTCTGTATATCATCGCTATAACTATATCTAGGTTGAGATCAACGTACTCAGCGAACTTTACTATCCTCTTGTTGTTCCTTAGGAACCACTCAACAGAGTCCTCATTGGGTCTATCGAAGTCCTTCAGTGGATCAAAGTCATGGAAGAGGGATGCAAAGAATAGGTAGTAGAGGTCATCCTTACTTAGCCTATTCCTAAGCGTATCTGCTATAAGTAATGTAAAGTATGTAGCCTCAAGTTCATGATCAATGTTATGGTAGCCATAGTAATCTGGACCCAAACCCTTCTTTGAGAACTCTGTTATTGCAAATTTTATAACACTCTTAACCCAGAGGTCTTGAAGCCCTATATCAACAGCAAGATCTATTATCTTATCCTGTAGTAATGCCTGCTTACTTATTCCAAGCTTGTAACTGAACCACCAAGGGGCAAGTTTTATCCTTTGATATATCTCATACCACCAAGGATATGGTAGGGTAAGAGGGTTATTTACCGTCATACCATCACATTTGTAATGGTTTTGATTATCTATATATAGTTTAACGTCTTTCAACCTTAATCTGTGCTAAATTATATAATATTGTTGGTCAATTATATGATTAATTACATTACAGAATAGAAAGATCATAATAAGGTTCCATATTTATTATTAATTATAGTGCTCCGGGCGGGACTCTCCCATGCATATATGCAGCATGGTTTGAACCCGCGATCTGCGGCTCGAAAGGCCGCCATGCTTGACCGGGCTACACCACCGGAGCACACACTCTAGTAGCATGTATTAATAACAATAAAATCCTTACCCATCTTTGATGGATAGAGCAAAGATTTTTTATGGGGTTATGGGATGCTAAGCCATGGGTAGAGAGATGGTTAAGAGGATAGACGTTGAGATGGAGAGGATGAGCCTCTTGAAGCACCCATTCTATAGACTATGGTCTGAAGGCAAGTTAAGCATGGAAGCACTTAAGGGGTATGCGCTGGAGTACTTTTACCTTGTGCAAAATGTGCCAAGGATGGTTGAGAATATAATGCAGCACTATGCTAGCACAGAGTATGCTGGGGAGATAGATGTTAACCTTAGGGAGGAGAGGGAGCATGTTGCACTATGGATAAGGTTTGTCAAGGCGCTTGGGATAAGCGAGGCAGATCTTTACGCATACAATGCTAGCAGCAAGACAAAGGATGCAGTACATAAACTTCTAGAACTAACATCTACTCCTTCAGGGGTAGCAGCAATGTATGCATATGAAGCAGAACTACCAAAGATAAGCAGTACAAAGCTTGAGGGGCTGATCAAGTACTACAATATGAGCAGTGATGATGCTACTGAGTACCATAAGGTGCATAGCATAGTTGATGTTAGGCATGCAGATGTTTGGAGGAGGATGATAGCAGATATGCCTGAGCATAACCATGATGCACTTCATGCTAGTGCTGTAGAGTCCATGGCTGCACAGAACATGTTGCTGGATGCTGTGTATGAGAGGTATATAGGCAGAGAGTGCTGATGATAAGCCAAAGAGATTATATATAATATAAGTTAGTATGTAGTAAAGCCGGTTGCCTGTTAGCAGGTGGGCCCGTAACCACTTAACGTGGCGGGATGCTTAGCCTGGAAGAGCGACCGGCTCATAAGCATGAGGCTAGACTGTGTAGGAAGGAGAACTGGGAGACCGGTAGGTCAAGGGATCGAAGCCCTTCGGGCCCACTCCCATTTGGGTTCAAAACTCTCCGAACCCGCTCTAACCTAAGCGTCCCATCAAGGGTTACAAATTTTCCAACAACCAAAGCTTTATTATCTTCACAAGCGTATCTTGATCATGTCAGACTACGAAAAGGTTGTCGATACTATACTAGGCAGATGGAAGAGTCAAATCCTGTACGCTGGCGTAAAGCTTGGAATCTTTGAATCGCTAGACAGAACTCCAAAGCATTACTCTGAAATAGCTCGGCAATTGAACCTCGATGCTTCATTGCTTTATCGACTTTTGCGTGCTCTTGCTTCACTAGGATTTCTGAATGAAGAGGGCGACAAGAAATTTACTATCACATCCATGGGAGAACTTGTTCGAAAGGATCACCCAGAGACTCTAAGGGGAGTTGTCTTACTGGAAGAAGGTCCTGAGCACTATGCAATCTGGAAGCATCTATCTGATATGATAAGAGATGGTAGGCAGGATGGTTTTGTGCGCGAGTTTGGCCTCAGGATTTTCGACTATATGTCACAGAACCCTGCGTACAGGGATGCGTTCAATTATGCTATGGACAGCTACTCTGCCAGAACTACAAAGATGGTGCTTGAAGCCCTGAAGGGCTACGACTTTACTAGGATCAAGAGTCTGTGCGATATTGGCGGTGGGCACGGACACCTAATCTGCAGCATCCTCCGTGAACATCCGCACTTGCAGGGCATTGTGCTGGAGCTTGAATCCACAATTAACAACAAGGAGCTGCTATGGGCTGAAAAGATGGGTGTGGCAGACCGGTGCATCTATATAGCAGGTGATATGTTTAAGGAAGTTCCACGCTCGGACGTATACGTCATGAAAATGATCTTGCATGACTGGAACGACGAAGAATGTGTTGCGATTCTGTCAAACATCCATAAGGCATCCCCTCTAGGTGGACGAATTCTTATAGCCGAGCATGTAGTGCCTGGCCATGAAACTCCCCATTTCTCAAAGCTGTTTGATATACATATGATGTGCGCCCTTACTGGGAGGGAGAGGACAGAAAAAGAATATGCAGCATTGCTGGAAAGAGCGGGGCTGCAATACTTGCAGACACACTACCCTCCATCGAAGACGATAGGGGTGGTTGAGGGAATCAAGTGTTAATCTTACCTCTATCCCATATTCGTCAGTCCGCAGGTAAGCATCTTTGTATTACTCTTAAAGATGAACTACTCACTAATCAACCAACCTATCATGATAATCCCCTTGATCTAGGTTGTATATCTAAATACTGTTATGGCTTATTCTCGCAGCATTTGAGTATCTTCTTTAGGAATATCTCTATCTACATCCAATATACTTCTAGTATATGATACCCTTAGAGCAAGTATCTCGCATCTATATCTCTAGCATGATACATAGACATTATCACCATTAAGCTTTGTCTTGTTTTTATCCACTGCAATAATCCTCCTCTACTTCTTATCAGGCTACTTCAATATGCTCTTCAAAGCATTATGCCACTGCCTAACAGCTTCGTACTATAACATTCAATTTTGATATACTCCTTAATGATAAGCCAGAATAGTGTATAAGTGCAGCAAGAACCTTATCCTCTAAAGGTACCTTATTCCTCTTGAATATATGAGACTCTCTAGGCTAATAAGGTAGTCCAATTCACTTATGAGAGTAATTAGAATAGCAAGCATAAATGTTATCTTGACAATCCCGTCTCTAACTTCAGCAAAGCCTATATAATCAATTTCTTGAATTTATTGTAAATTTTGATACCATTCTTTATACAAGAATTATAAGGATTTTAGAGGATTCTGAACCCAACGGGTTTAAATATCTTTGACCCACCATCATATGATTAAATAATGGAAGGAAGAAAATATTGTATTACTGGCATTTATGATTGCCCATACGCCTTCTAAGATAGAGTACTGTAGTTGCTAGTGTGATAGTGATAATTGCTATTGTTCCCAAGACCCCTCCTGGTACAACATTGAATGCAACACTTGCCTTTATGGATATAATCTCACCATCACCAAACTCTACTAGAACAATCCAATCTCCTGCTCTATAAAACGTTATATCTGCTATAGAGACCATATTGCCTCAACCTCCTCCATACTATAACTCCTCCTTATGAAACTCCAATCTGAGGCTAAAAGCGTTATTTAGCGGTATTTGTTGGTGTATCAGTTACTAGTATGCATTGCATATGCTCACCTATACTTATAAGCATATCCCTCACCAGACATGCTAGTATGTCTACACTACACTTCTTAACATTCACTAGAAGTATCTTACATCTCTATTTAGGCTAGACTATATCTGGCTTATGGTTACAGTTATGCTTGAGATAAATGACGATGATGCTAGAGTGATCTTTGGATCAATGTGGTGCCAGAGTTTAAGTTATGTGCTTATAGTACTGGTTAGTGTAATGCTTGCTGCATCTATATTGACACACAATAGAATAGGAAGCAAGCGTACTCTGATTGTCTTTATTATCCTTATCTTTTAATTTTGTATTACTTGGTATCAGATTAGTAATACTCAGTCGATGTCGACTGATTCCATCTTTTCAGTATTACTAGGTGATAAAATTTTAATACTTGCATATCGAAGAACACGTAGATGGAAATACCATTATTCGCTGCAGGAAGTATACTAACGATCACCATATTAATCGTGCTAGGTACAATGGGTATTCCTGATGGTGGGAGAACCATCTCTGATGATGGGAATAATAAACTTGTTATTATTACATCTGTAGCTCCTATAACTAATATAGTTAAGAATGTTGTATGTGAGAAAGTAGATCTGATAGGGATCGTTCCAGAAGGTGTAGATTCACACACATTTGAACCTACTCCTTCAGATGCTATAAGGATAAGGAGTGCAGATCTGGTAATCATAAATGGTCTTAACCTAGAGGTATCATTTGAGAGGATAGTAGATGCAGCGAAAGAAGATAATCCAAGGATACAGTTACTCAAACTTGCTGATAACACTATAAGTCATGAAGAATGGATATTCGACTTTTCATTCCCTAAAGAGAAGGGAGATCCAAACCCACATCTCTGGCTTAATGTTGCATATGTCATAAGGTACGTTGAACTAATAAGGGATAAACTAATAGAGTTGGATCCAGATAATGCATCATACTATGCTAAGAATGCAGAGCAGTATATAGCAAGGCTAAGGATGCTAGATGAAGGTATAATGAGGGCAGTGCAAAGCATCCCTGTAGAGAATAGAAAGTTACTAACATATCATGACTCATGGGCATACTTTGCTAAGCGTTATGGGATGAAGGTTATAGGAGCAGTACAGCCATCAGACTTTGGCGAACCTACTCCTCAAGAGGTTGCAAGGATAATAGAGCAGATAAGGGAAGAGAATGTTCCAGCGATATTTGCATCAGAGGTATTCCCAAGCAAGGTAGTAGAGCAGATAGCAAGAGAGGCAAATGTTAAGATAGTTGAGACTCTAGCAGATGATGTACTCCCAGGTAGAGTAGGAGAGCAAGAGCATACATACATTGGTATGATGCTTGAGAATATGCGTAGCATAGTAGTACCATTGGGCGGTAATGTTGATGCACTACATGGTATAGATCCAAGAGATGTTTGCAATGGTTGAGGTCTATGAACATGGGTAGAGATGATAGTAGGGTGGTAGCAGTAAGCATAAAGGATATCACTTATGGCTATACCCATGCACCAGTACTTGAGAGGATAAATCTGGATGTGAATAGAGGAGAGGTAGTAGGTCTGTTAGGCCCCAATGGTTCTGGCAAGAGTACATTACTCAAGATCATAGCAGGACTCATCAAGCCATGGTCTGGTTCAATAGAGTTTGGCGATGGAATAGGTAATAGACCTGTTATAGGCTATATGCCACAGGTAGATGGTATAGACTTGGACTTTCCTATAACTGTGGAGGAGGTTGTAGCACTAGGTCTATGGAATAGATCTAGAGGAGTGATGCCATGGCATACTAGCAGGAATGTTAGAGAGAAGGTGTATAATGTACTTGAAGATCTTGGTATGAGTAGTAAGGCGAAGAGTCAGATAGGGGAACTCTCTGGAGGAGAGCAGAAGAGGGTCTTCCTTGCAAGAGCAATAGTGCATGATCCAGAGTTACTGCTATTGGATGAGCCAACAACAGGTGCAGATCCAAGCACTAGAGATGATATACTAATGATGCTTTATGAACTGAATAGAAAGACAAAGGTAACCATAATACTCAGTACGCATGATATAATTGGTGTTGCAATGAACCTTCCAAGAGTAGTATGCCTTAATAAGAGTATAATGGCAGATGGATATGCTAAGGATATACTTACAAAGGATAACCTGCTAAGAGTTTATGGTCTGATAGATTCTATTAAGTAGTATGATAGGAGGAATTGTATATGAGCGAACTCAACACACTACTCCAACCATTTCAGTACGAGTTCTTCATTAGGGGTATTATAGTTGCTATACTTGTAGGAGGAGTAAATGGTCTACTAGGCGTGTATGTAGTGCTGAGGGGTATGAGTTACATAGGACATGGACTCTCCCATGCAGTCTTTGGTGGTGCTGTAGTAAGCCATATGCTTAATATCAATATCTACATTGGTGCACTACTATGGGGGTTAATCTCAAGTATTGCTATAAATAGAGTTAGTAGAAGTGGTAAGATTAGGGCAGATGCAGCTATAGGTGTTATAAGCACAACAGGATTTGCAATAGGTGTATTCCTAATAAGTAGCAGTAGGAGCTTCACAAGGAACTTTGAGGCACTACTCTTTGGTAATATTCTCAGCATAACCTATCTTGATATGATTGTAATAGCAGTAGTCTCTACCGTAGTAGTTGTATTCTTCCTACTATTTAACAAGATTATGTTATTTACAATATTTGATAGAGAGACTGCAAAGGTATATGGAGTAAGGACAGATGCTGTAGACTTTGTATTCTCTATACTCCTTGCTATAGTTGTAATAGCAACAATGAATGCAATAGGTGTTACACTACTTGCAGCAGCAATAGTTGCTCCTGCCATCTCTGCTAGACTATTAACAAATAACTTCATCAAGATGCTAATTCTATCTACAGTAATTGGTGCTATAACAGCATTTGTAGGTATGTATCTAAGCTTCCTCTTTGATTCTGCTTCTGGCGCAACTATAGTACTGTTTAGTGCTAGCGTATTTGGAATAGTAATTCTATACAGAGTCTATCATAAACACTTGCACAGAAGGGTAATGCATAAACACATGCATAAATGGGATCCTCATGAACATAATAGTTAGTTAACATCATCTCAACTTGCTTCCTAATTATATTACTTTAACAAAGTTCACCTTTATGCTCTTTATTCCCTTCTTCTCTACCAATTCCTTGACAAGCCTCTTTATGCTCCTAGCATCTCCTCTTACTAGTATAGCCTCAAGGCAGTTATCATCATCAAGGTGCATATGCGTGCTAGCGGTAACTATGTGATTATAGTTGTGTTGTATAAGGGTTAGAGCCTTCTCAATATTTCTAGTATGTGGATCGTATAGGAGCTCTATCAAGCCAGCACCCTTGCCAGACTCATTTCCAGAGAGCCATTCATTCTCTGATATGAATGCCCTCATAGCTGTCTGTATAGCCTTCGATCTATCAGTAAAGCCAGCCTTCTTGCTAACTCTCTCGAAACTAGCCAGTAGATCAGATGGGAGGGATATGCTGATCCTTACTACACCACTCTTGCTATTACTACTATTCCTCACCAACCTTTCTTAACCATGAATCGTATATAAATAAAACTATCTCATAATACATCTATATAACATGTTACAAATAGTTATTAATAAAAATGATAAATCTCTTGATATCTAAAACTGCTCTATTATCTCCTTACCTTCTTCCCTCTCTTCAACTTCCCTTAACTCTAGTCTAGCAAGTATATCCTCTAGATCCTGCTCCTCTTTAACCTCCTCCACTAGTATATCTTGAAGTATATCGTATGTAGCATAATCAACATCCTTAACCTTCTTTATCAATTCATTGTAATGCACTATAGCAAGACCCTCCATCTCTAATGCCTTCTCTATAGCATCTCTAAGCGTTGTATACTTGCTTGGATCAACATTACCAAATATACTCATGTTAGCCCAATCTGCTGGCGAGGTTGGGGCCATTGCAGCAAGTTGGTTGAGCCTCTCAGCTATCATACCTGCGTGATTCAACTCCTCCATAGCAGAGTCCTTGAACTTCCCTGCTATAGTTAGAGAGCCTATGCCTTGCATGTATAGTGATGTATACCAGTAGTAATGGAATGCCATGAGTTCGTTGCAGTATGCAACCTTCAAATCATCAACTATCTCATCTATCCTAGAGCCTACTATCTCTCTTCCCTTCCTTCCCATGTAGATTATACACCTCTCATGCTTAAAAAGTTATATGATGAGTTATGGACTTGCTAGTGTGAGCATATACCTGTATGTTGATGGTGCAAGCAAGGGTAACCCTGGGGATGCTGCAATAGGACTTGTAATAAAGGATTGTAATGGTAATGTATTGAGGAAGTACAAGGAGTATATAGGTGTAGCAACCAATAACATGGCAGAGTATATAGCATTGAAGAAAGGGTTAGAGATTGCAGCAGAGTATGGTAATGATATAACAGTGATGATGGATAGTAGATTGCTTGTTAAGCAGATGCGCAAGGAGTATAAGGTAAAGAAGGCTCATCTACGAGAGATGGTAAAGCAGATAGATGATATCATAGCAAGGAATAACCTCAACGTAAGTTATATACACATACCGAGGGAAGAGAATGCAGATGCGGATAGACTTGCAAACGATGCAATCATCGAGTATTATAATAGAGCATAATAATATAATATATTGGTTTGGAGCAAATGAGTGGATATGCTAAGCATTACAGCACTGCATATACATAAAGTGTTAACCTATTCCATACTCTTCCTACTCATACTATTCTTCATAGGTTCACTTGAGTTCATGCCAGATGTATACTTCTCTAACAGACCTATGCTTGATCTACCCGCATGGGTAGAGAAGCTCTGGCATTATATACCTTGGATAATACTTGCCTTATCTTCACTTGATATACTCTTGAAGTATAAGAAGGTAGGTAATCTTAGGCTACTCTTGAGGATTCATTGGATAGACATCATCATGATTGCGCTTATCCCATTCCTGTTCATATTCAAGGTAGCAAAGATATCCCTCAAGGTTTACAAGATAGTAAAGACAGGTAAATCCTGGTCAAAGTTATCCCATCTGATTAAGAAGATACTCCTCCTAGGAAGGTCTCCAAAGAATAAGAGTACAAGCCCAGCCTACCTACTCTAGCATTATTTGCTACAGTCATGGCTATATATGGGCTAGGCTATAGTACACCTGCAGCAGCTATGAAGACTCAGAGTTAATCTGAATGGAAGATGATGATAAGGCATTGATCTGAGCTGCTAATCTAGTAAGGTTTACTAATAGGAGAGAGTATATCATGTTGTTGCCAAGCAAGAACCTGAATAGAGCAGTGAAGGATGTGATTATAATAGTTATTGGGGTAGCATCTGTATGGCTTGCTCTTAGGGTAGCCTTTGCTACAGATAACCCGTTCTATGTAGTCTCTAGCGAGAGTATGGTGCCTACACTTCAGGTGTATGATGTTATAGTGGTAAGGAATGGCTCAACGTTTGAGGAGGTCAAGCCTGGAGATATAATAGTATTCCAAAGCCCATCTACACATGACAGGGTTATAGTGCATAGGGTTGTTAAGGTAGAGCACTCAAGTGAGAAGGTTATAACAACAAAGGGTGATAACAACCCCATCTCTATACCTGGGATAGACTATCCTATAACAAAGAAGGAGTACATAGGTAAGGTTGTCTTCGTTGTACCCAAACTGGGGTTGGTTAGCAAAGTGCTTAGCCCTCCAGTAAACTACATAGTTATAGGGATAATACTTGCTGTTATATTCTTGAGTAAGCTTAGGGATACTAGGGAGAGTATGAGGAAGGAGGGGGAGGAGAAGAAGGAGGGAGATGGAGATTCTAGCAAGTTAAGCGATGTAAGGTTAGATGGAAGTGCTACTGAGACTAGCAATAGAAATGGTAATACTCAAGTAGATAGTAGTAGCACTTCTAACCATCATGCTAGAGAGCCCATCAACGATACCTCTACTAGCAAAGGTTCAAGTGATGAGGTTAGGAGGAGGGATGATGAGCATTAGCATGTATGTAGGTTTGATGAGACCTTACAGTTAGGTAGTACTCAGTAATATTTATATCTATGATTTATATACCCCTTATATATAAGATAGGTATGCCCCAAACAAAACCCATAATAAGTATAGAGAATGTGGTTGCATCTGCAACTGTGAACCAGACCATAAACCTTAACCATATAACACAACTCTTCCCAGATGTTGAGTACCATCCAGACCAGTTCCCAGGCTTGGTCTTCAGGCTCAAGGCACCAAAGACAGCAACTCTGATATTCAGTTCTGGTAAGATGGTGTGTACTGGTTCAAAGTCTGAGGAGCAGGCTATAAAGGCTGTGAAGACTGTAGTAGCAAAGCTCAGGAAGGCTGGTATAGAGATAGATAATGAGCCTATAATAGAGATACAGAATATAGTTGCATCTGCAAGCCTGGGAGGAAAGATACATCTGGAGCAGGCTGCTAGGGTACTCCCAAGGAGCATGTATGAGCCAGAGCAGTTCCCAGGCTTGATACACAGGATGCTAGACCCAAAGACAGTTATCCTGCTATTTGCATCTGGCAAGTTGGTATGCACTGGAGCAAAGAAGGAGGAGGAGGTCTATAGAGCAGTCAATAACCTACACATAGTGTTGGAGGAGAAGGGACTGATGATGTATAGATAGATAATAGATTAAATGGCTGAAGCATTATAAAAATCATAGATTTGAGGAACTATTACCGTTAAAGATCTCTTTATATTTCTTGTATTTATAAGATATCTACAGGATCTATTGTTACCAGTTTCTCTTCCTTTTCTATAAATTCTTATCTGCTCCCTATCTGTGCCTTTATTATCCTTACCATATCTTCATCAAGAAGATCTGCTTCATAGAGTAGATCCACTACCTCCTCTATGCTTGCTATGCTCATCAACCTTACACCCTTACTTGCAAGTAACTCTCCAGCACCCTCAAGCCTATCTATAAGCACTAGAGCATGCTCAACAACACCACCATTGCTCCTTACAACATCCACAGCATGTGCAAGGGATGAGCCAGTGGTAGCAACATCATCCAGGATAAGTACCTTTGAGCCATGTTTGAGGTAGCCCTCAAGAAGTTTAGATGTACCATGATCCTTAGCCTCCTTCCTCACATATATCAGACCCTTCTCAAGGGTGTATGCTAGAGCAGATGCATATGCAATCCCTGCAGATGGTATGGAGCATATGTAATCTATAGAAGCAGTGCCTATTCCTTGTTCTATAACATCCCTCATAGCATCTATAGCCATCCTAAAGTATGCAGGGAAGCTTGGAAGTACCCTAAGGTCTATGTAGTATGTACTCTCCTTCCCACTAGCAAGCTTGAAGATACCAAACCTTATAGCATTTGACTTGAGTAGGAACTCTGCAAGTTCGCTCTTCATGACCTAAGCATTTATCTACACCTATAATAAGATATGCCATGCCAGAACTATGGATGCGGTATGGGACTAGCGAGGTTGTTCTTGATATAAAGGCTGAGAATATACTAAAGTATGCTAGAGTAGCACAGTACATGGGAGAGGATGTAGTGCAATCAAGGTTCGAGGCTGTAGATGCTCTTATAGATGGCTCCAGCATAGATGTTGTTGTGCTTGATGGTTCTAGGATGGTTGTTGAGGTAGCATCGATGCTTATAGCATACCTTGAGGGTAAGGGTAGGAGCATAGGGAGCATTTATGCAACATCAAAGGTTAGGGTTGCTGGAAGGGAAGCAAGGCTATTCAAGGATATAGGCAGTATAGGCAGTAAAGCAGTACTCATCTCAAGGGCTGCACTTGATCCACTATTCAAGTACTCATGCACCGCTACAGCACTCATGAGGCTTGATGGGGTAGTTATGCAGGATGTTTACAGAAGATTCATCAGTGATGATCATTCAGGTATAAGGGATATCATAAACTCATATACGCAGGATAAGAACCTCATCTCGCTAGAGGTTCTTTATGGAGATGGGCTCATAGATCTCATCGTATGTGATACCACAAGGTCATATGCAGAGGTACATGCTAGACTTGATGGATTGGCATATCCTACAGATTTATGCAGATCGATCATAGCAAGTCCAGGGCATGCATATAGGTTATCTGATGCCCTAACCGCACTCTGGAACTGCTCAACTGTGCTTAGGGATGATGGTATCATAGTTGTTATGGCTGAGTGTATGGAGGGTCTTGGTGCTAAGGCACTACAGATGCTTGTTGAGGGTAGGATTAGGCATGCTAATACCTATCCAATGGATGAGGGATATATAGATGGACTAGAGTACATACATATACTTGATGTTATGGGTAAGAGAGGTTATGATATAGGGCTCCTAACCATGCTCCCTGACCTCTACGTTAAGGCTCTAGGCTTCAAGCCATTCAGGAAGGTAAAGGATGTATTAGCCTACATACTTGGCAAGATGGGGCAGAGGCATAAGGTTATGATAGTATCTGATGCATTGATAATGCCAATGAAGAGAGTATCATAACTAACAACTAACTAGCAAAGTATTAGCCTTTCTTCATTCATACCCATGATGGTATTGGTGCACATAGTACAGCAAGAACCATCGCTATTACGAATAGTATCCTTCTACCCTTAGAGAGAGGAGAGACATCATCCAATGGTCTAACATCCTGCGTTCTAGCACTCATGAACATTATGAACATAGCCATGAATATGTAGCCTAGAGCAGCAAGTATAACAACGCTAACGAATGTAAGCCTCCTCTGCCACTTATAGCCTAGGGTTGCCCTTGCTATATGCCCACCATCCAACTGCCATGCTGGAAGCAGGTTAAGGAATGTTATTAGGAACCCTATCCAAGCAGCAAATGCAACAGGGGAGAGTACTGGGATATATCCTGGCACAGACTTGCCTGTCAACTCAAATGCAAGTTCCATGAGTATGCTGGGCTGCAATGGGATGAGTTGTGCATTTGCCATCATCGCTCTAGCCTGAGACTCATCTATCAATGGGCTTAGCATTGCACCATAGAATGAGACAGCTATTGTAACGATAAGCCCTGCTATTGGACCTGATACACCTATATCGAAGAGCACATCCCTGTTTGTCATTGGTGCTCTGGAGAATATAACAGCACCAAATGTAGGCACGAAGAACCCTGGTATGCCTGGGATGAAGAATGGCCATGTAGCCTTTATCCTATGAGCCTTCGATGCCAGCATATGCCCAAGTTCATGTATGCCAAGTATCCCCATGAGCGATAGTGTATAGAGCACAGCCATCTGCCATGGTCCATACACTAGCCCTGCAAGACCATTAGATCTAAGCAACCCATCGTAGAGCACAACGGCAACAGTTGCTATGAATAGCACTACAGGCATCCATGGCTTGAACCTCCTAGTAGGTTGTGTCTTTGGTATGACTAGAAGGATTAGATCACTTACAGCACCAACATCAGCGCTAGTAGATTCATCTTCAGCCTTGCTTAGCATAGCATGGTATCCATACCCATCAAGCTCATGCACAAGCCTTACAAAGTCATGCTTGAGCGTATCCTTTGCATCAACGTGGAACTCATAAGCCTTATCCTCACGTATATAGTAACTCCTAACATTGAATAGACTTGATACTAGCAGGGGTATCCTATCATCCACATGCCCATGCTCGCTCTCTGAGTACTCCACTACCTTATTTACTATAACATCACTTTAATATGTTTGGTTCACAACCTCTAAGAGTTAAATACCCTTTGTATGATAATCAATTACATGCAGGTAGTGCTTAGGCATGTTGATGACTACATCATAAGGAGGTGTGAGTACAAGGATCTACTCCATGTTATGGAGATAAACATGGTTGCTTTATCGGAGCATTACTCTGAGTACTTCTTTGAGGAGCTCTTGAGGGAGTTCCCAGAGGCATTCATAGTTGCAGAGATCAATGGTATCATAGTTGGTTATATAATGTGCAAGGTAGAGTATGGGTTCTCAAACTTCAAGAGGCTAGGATTCGTTAAGAAGGGGCATGTGGTCTCTATAGCAGTACTCAAGGAGCATAGGGGCAAGGGTTTAGGCACTGCACTAATGCAGGAAGCGATAAATGCTATGATTGCAAGGGGATGCGATGAGGCTTATCTTGAGGTTAGGGTAAGCAATGAGCCTGCAATAAGTGTGTATGAGAACCTCAAGTTCATCATAAAGTCAAGGCTTAGAGGATACTATAGAGATGGAGAGGATGCCTATCTCATGGCTCTAGACCTACATGAGCAAAATAGTTAGATGATCAAGAGTAATGCCAACAATATATTAATCAATCAACTATTAGTATAATCAAGGATAATAAATTGGGATGAACCAGTCTAGATATGCAGCATGGAAGGAGGGCAATGGGAATAGTAGTTTTCGTAACAAGTATAGCAGCATTTATGCTCTATGCTTGGCTACTCTTAGCATCTGAATGGAGCCTGCTTATCATAAAGTACACAACACTCATGCTAGTTGCATGCATAACAGGTATATTTGCATGGCTTGGGTTGAGTATTGCTATAGCAAAGAGTAAGAGCAGTAGGAGTAGTAGCAGCAGCAGGAGTGGTGATGGTGGGCATAAGGGTTGAGCAATGGTTAGACCTTGCTGCATTATAATTCATTTATATAAAGATTTTCTAACTGTTATATCAACAACTACTTGGTACACCCTTGGTCCAACCTCCCTAACTATCCTCATGCTTGCTATGTTGAATGTATACCTGTACTCAAGCCCATCAACACTGTATCTACCATAACTTTGCATGATACCATCCAACTCCTCCCTGCACATATCGTACACCTTATCCTTGCTACCCCTTACATGCGTGAAGTAGTGTATGAAGCACTCTTGCCCAACCTTAACTGCCATGAGAGCATACTGCATGTACTCCTTGGCCTTCTCTGGTAATGGCATCAGCACCCTATCAGCCTTGTTCATAAGCATCCCTGTTATAACCTCTTTAGCATCCCCAAGGATTACATGAACCCTATCCTCAACCTTATTCAGCCTAGAATTCTCACTGCATAGCATTACAGCATCTGGGTTTATATCTATGCTATACACAGTACATGTAGGGTTCCTCTTCGCTATTATTATTGAGAACGTGCATACACCTGCAAACATATTCACTATACTCTCCCCATCCCTTACAAGGGAGGCTATCCTTGCCCTCTCTGTTGATAACCTTGGGGAGAAGTAAACCTTTGCAACATCAACCTTGAACCTGCACCCATGCTCCTTGTATATGGTTAGTGTATCATCAACACCTGCTATACACTCAACCTCCCTTACCCTATAGGTATCCTTCACTGGAGATACCTGCATGTAAACACTCCTCACATGCTTGATACTCCTCATTATTGCATTGCCTATCTCATACCTCTTCTCTAGCAACTCATCTGGCACCTTTATTATTGCAATCTGGCCTATAACATCAAATGAAGTGTAGAGATGCTTTATCTCCTCCTCGCTAAGTATGCCTCTCAATGCTTCCTTGAGCATGGGCATACAAACCTATTAATGCTAACATCTAATTTATCTTTGCATGGAAGGAGGGGTAGAGAGAGGTGCATATTATACCGTATCAAGGTTATTCCCAAACCTCTTTGCCAACTACAGAGCATTTAAGAGATGTATTGATATACTTGGATCGTTAGATAGTGCTGATCAACGCTCGTTGAGATATCTGTACAGGAAGGGACTCATCCATAGACTTGATGCTACTTATGGCTATGGAGATAGTAAAGGCAAGGGTAAGGATAGATACAGGCTCTACAGACCAACACCAAGATGTATAGTCATGATGATCCTATCCATCCCATCATTCAGAGATAATAGGATTATAATGAATACTCTAGCAGATGGTGCATACAAGGGGAATAGGCTTGCACTTGCACTCATACTCATAGGTTTGGTAGATGCTAAAGAGAATAGCATATACAACACACTTGTAGATTATGCAAGTAACCACACCATAGATGATATAGATGATGGTAATGTAGCAGACTCACTCCTAGAGTTCTTGAGCAATAGAGTAGAGAGGGATGCTATGGGTGTGCAGGGATACATAAATGTGCTCAAGGACTTCACATCCAGCACTCTAGATAACGTGCTAAGGGTTATAATAGCATCTATAAAGCCAAAGGTTGAGGATTACAATGGCTTCATACAGTTGATGTATGAAGTGGTAAGATTCTACTACGATCCTGTTAGAATAGCATACACACGTGTAGTAGGAGAGAGGGAGGAGTTCAGGACAAGATTAGAGCAGTTCAAGAAGGAGCATGATATCTCAATAATAGCATCCAGCAGCAAGGACCACGGAGATGGCAAGGCTATGGTAGAGGTATCATTCAAATTGGATCAATCAAAGTATGGGAAGGTAGCATCACTACCATATTACCTGCAGATCATAGCGTTCAAGCTGATGGTAGAGCCTAGGGAGTTCATGCTAAAAGAACTCGAGAGGTATGTATGGGGTTAAGAGTTTAGCATTGCTAAAGTTTTCTCTTAAGATATTCACAAGAGGCTTTAAGTAGAAGGATACTGCAAGTTGATCATGGCTTCAGGTAGTGCGATAGCACAAGAGTTAGCATCTGCACCATTCGATGAGATGATAAAGAACCTTTTACTAGCAATGGTTGCAGCACAGAATGAGGCTAATACATCATTCATAGAGGGTATAAAGGAGCTTGCAGATACAATAGTAGAGATAAAGTACAAGAAAAAGACAGATTCTGGTGAAGAAGAGAAGACTATAAGTGGAAATGCTCTAGCATTTGGAATACTCCCAACCATGCTCCAAATACAGAGTGGGGTTATAGAGGTGAAGATGGCAATAACAATGGAGAGGAGGACAGACTTCCAAGTGGGTGTAAAGGCAAAGGCAAAGTTCTGGTTCGCTAGTGTATCTGTTGATGCAAAGTACTCTAACACATACTCATACAAGGCAGAGGCATCAAGTTACATAAGGATACAGGTTGCTCCAGCACCCCCTCCACAACCACTCATGAAGGCTATAGAGAAGATAGCAGCAGATAATCCTCCACAGATACCCGCATAGTTGTGATGGATATGCTGCTAGTAGCATCCATCCAACTCTACCATTTTTTGGAGGCACTTGTAGATAGCATCAACCATGCTGTAGAGAGTGCAGTTAGAGATTCTACTGAGGAGCCTTTAACATTCATCCCATCATCTATAGAGGTTGGTATAAGATGCTCTTTAGAGTATAACGCTGATGATGGTGTGTACATTATGCCTTCCAATGCGCTTGTAGCAAACTACTATGGCAAGGGTAAGGATGCAATCATACAGGCTAGAATATCCCCAATACCAAGATCATCCAGCACTCCAGCATCATCTGGAGCGGGAGCGGGAGCAGGATCGAGTATAGATGTGCAGGATATGGAGGGAGGAGGTGAGTGATCTGTCAAACTTTGAGGATCTGCAGAAGATACTTAAGACTTTAAGAGAAGAGAATGAGGTCTTGAGGCAGAGAGTTGCTAGGATGGCAGAGTTGGAGAAGGAGAATGAAGCCTTGAAGAATAGGATAGCAGAGATGAGCAAGAGCTTCACACTAACTGTAGAGCCTGCTACACTCATAAAGGCTATCCAGAGCGACCTTCTCAAGGTTGATGAGTTTGCACTCAAGCAGGAGCGTAGCACAACATACGTTGTCTCTGATCTTAATGTACAGTTGAAGGCTGTTGTTACACAGAAGGATGATAAGGTTGCATTAGCACTTCCATCAAGGGCAGAGGATATAAGGCCTGAATTGCTTAGCACGATAAACATATCCATAAAGCCTATACCATTACCCTATAGAGCAGGGGCTCAACCACAACCACAGCCTAAACCTAGACCAGTTGAGGTTATAGAGGGTATAGGACCAAAGTTGGGCAGCGTATTGAGGGCTAAAGGGCTTAGCACTGTAGCAGATCTTGCTAGAGCATCAGCAAGAGATCTTACTACTATAGGTATAGATAAGAAGAGCGCAAGCAAGTTCATAGGTATGGCTAGACTCATGGCAATGAGCGAGTTTGCAGGGCTAGAAGGGATGGATGAGCAGGCAGCAGAGTTGCTTGTTATAGCAGGGAAGGTAGACTCTAGGGAGATGCTTGCAAAGAGTGATCCAGAAGAGCTCTTCAAAATACTTGACAGTGCAATAAAGGAGAGGAGGGTTAGGGTACCCAAGGGATACAGACTGAGCATAGAGGATGTTAGGAGATGGATAGACTCTGCAAGGAAGAGCGTTGGTAGCTGATCCTTATTTCATATAGCATAGTATAAACCCTTCTCCTTCTGCATCCTATCAAGCCTGCTATGCATCTTGTTTATCCTTGGTCTATTGCTCTCCTCATCCCTCCTGAACGTTACATCCAACCCTTTAAGGAAGAGGTTCATCCCATCCCTCTTGCTCAACGTTCTTGTAGCATACCCTTCCCTTCCTGGCATGCCAGTGAATACTATGAGCGTATCTGCAACCATATCAACCATATGCATATCATGATCAACTATTATTGCAGATCTACCCTGCCCCTTCACAAACCTCTGTATGAACCTTGCTACGGTTATCCTATCCTCAACATCTAGGAATGCTGATGGTTCATCCATAGCATATATATCAGCATCCCTTAGCAGGCAGGAGGCTATTGCAACCTTCTGCAACTCCCCTCCACTTAGATTCTTTACCATCTTATCATACATCTTCCTTATCCTTAAAGGCTCAACTATAAGTGCCTCAGCACTACTCCCCTCTATACCCTTCCCATACGCTTCAGATAGAAGGGTTCTAACATCATACTCATAATCTTGCTCAAGATACTGTGGTTTGTAGGATATCCTTGCATTCATCCTGAACTCCCCAGCATCAGGCTTATCAACACCTGCTATCATCCTCATCAACGTTGTCTTGCCAAGGGCATTAGCACCAACTATACCAACAACCTCACCCTTCCTAACCCTTGCACCATCAGCAACAAGCCTGAACCCAGGATGGCTCTTCTCTATCCTAGTATACTCAGCAACAACCTCCTCCATTATAAGATCCTCCCCGCTTGTAGCAGACTCGAACCTGAATGCCCTATCCCTAAACCTTACATTTATGCTTGATATGTAGCCTTGAAGGAACTCGTTTATTGCTGTGTTAGTGCTCATTGCATCAGATACCATGCCATACACACCAGGCTCACCATAGAGTATATGCACGTAATCGCTAAGGTAATCAAGCATGGTTAGGTCATGTTCAACTATCATAACACTCTTGCCCTTACCTGCTATCTCATTTATCACTCTAGCAACCTCAAGTCTCTGATATACATCGTTGTAGGATGATGGCTCATCGAAGAGGTAGAGGTCAGCATCCTTGCTTGCTGCAACTGCAACAGCCAACCTTTGCAGTTCCCCTCCACTCAACTCATTAACATATCTGTCTAGAGAATCATCAAGGGCAAGCCTCTTAGCATAATGCATCGCATCACCACTCTCATCATATCTGTCTAGAAGTTCCCTAGCAGTACCCTTGAAGACCTTTGCTATGAGATAGACCTGCTGTGGTTTCATAGCAACCCTTAGCCTCTTCTCAGCAACTGCCTTGAGATGCTCCTTTACTGCTGTGCCTCTAAAGTGCTCAATAACCTCATCCCATGATGGTTCATCATCATACCTTCCAAGGTTTGGCTTAAGTAGCCCTGCAACGATGTTGAGTACAGTGCTCTTCCCTATACCATTCCTGCCAAGTAATCCTACAACAGCATTGCTTCTTGGTACTGGTATGTTGTAAAGCCTGAAAGAGTTCTGTCCATACTGATGGACCTTCCTCTCCTCCAACTCCTCAGCAAGGTTGATTATGGTTATTGCCTCGAATGGGCACTTCTTCACGCATATGCCACAGCCATTGCATATATCCTCATCTATTACTGCAATAGCCTTGCTCCTATCCTCCTCGCTCAGTGTTATACACTTGCCCCCATCCCTGTTGAGAGGGCAGAATGCTATGCACTCTAGACTGCAGTTCTTTGGTTTGCATAGATCCTTATCTATAACCGCTATCCTATGCATCAAGTTCATGCTTTATATGTGTAATATATACTCATTGCTCCCAGTTGCTTGCCTACTAGAAAGGTTTAATTTACTATTGCTCATAATTAAGCATAGCCGGCCATAGCGACAGGGTAAGACCTGGTCCCATTCCGAACCCAGAAGTCAAACCTGTCGTCGCTGCCGTGCTAGTGAGGTGCGCAAGCCCTCGCGAAGCGGCAGTGCCGGTACCCATCGCTTCATTCATCAACCCATCAAATATCAATACATATCTTGTATAACCTCTCTACCATCTAGAAATACAATCACTGCTAGAATAGTTGATAATAAATTAGTGCTAATATAAAACGATATATACATCCTCCTGTTAAGATAATGCAATGGTGAATAAACTAGCGTTGGGTATAGCAGTTACAGCGATACCCTTGGCAGTTGGTATAGCTGCAATAATGGGCATATTCGGTTCCACTGGAGGAAAGTTATTCCCAGATGTTAGACCTGACAAGCAGACCCCAGCAACAACAGAGATCAAACTGGTCATAAAGAACGTTAATGGTGCTGATAGGCTATTCAATATTGGTGATGTTGCAAATGCAAACCCAAATCCAGTGATGTTCAGTTGCCTAGCCTGTAAGTTGAAGTTGACCATAACCAACAATGGTCAGAATACACATACCATAGTGGTTGAGGGTACTGGTGCATCAACTGGACCAATAGCT